>Ga0310821_100045_pt1 | contig 219279 bp, 203 predicted proteins | sample P4_ome_FD_201300 | JGI IMG/M metagenome (GOLD analysis project Ga0310821, IMG submission 201300) | Sorghum-adapted microbial communities from Joint BioEnergy Institute, Emeryville, California, United States - P4_Day56_Rep1 | ecosystem: Engineered > Bioreactor > SSF (Solid state fermentation) >...
GGCTCGGGGTCCTTGATGACGGCGAGGGTGGCGCCGCTGGTGACGGCGTCGCCGACTTTGATGGGGAGCTCGGCGATCACGCCGGTCTTGTGGGCGGTGATCTCGTTTTCCATCTTCATCGCTTCGATGATGGCGACGAGGGTGCCTTCTTGGACGGTCTGGCCGGGCTCGACGAGGATCTTGAAGACGTTGCCCTGCATGGGGGAGGCGAGCGTGTCGCCGCCGGCGCCGCCGCCGCCGGAGCGGTTGCGGGCCGATCGGGTGGGTTTGCGGCCGTTGGCGACCGGCGCGGCCGCAGCGGCGCCGCCGCCCGCGAAGGGCGGGCCGATGACCTTGACGTCGAAGCGCTTGCCGGAGACCTCGACGGTGTAGGCCTGCTCCAGCTTGGCCGGCTCGTCGTCGTCTTGGTCGGTGGGGGCGGGTGGGTCGAAGGCGAGCGTCTTCAGCCAGGCCTTGTCCTCGATCAGGTCGCGGCAGGTCTCCGCGCGCGCCCATTGCTCGGAGGCCATGATCGCCTGGTGGAAGGGGATCAGGGTCTTCAGGCCCTCGATCTCGTATTCGGACAGGGCGCGCAGCATGCGGCGGGTGGCCTGCTCGCGGTCGGCGTCCCACACGATCAGCTTGGCGACCATCGGGTCGTACATCGGCGAGACCTCGCCGCCGGGCCCGACCCCCGAATCCACGCGCACGCCGGGGCCCGCCGGCTCCTTGTAGGCGCCGATCCTGCCCGGCGCGGGAGCGAAGCCCTTGGACGCGTCCTCGGCGTTGATGCGGCACTCGATCGCGTGCCCGCGCAACACCACCTCCTCCTGGGAGACGCTCAGCGGCTCGCCCGCGGCGGCGCGGATGCCCTCCTTGACGATGTCGATCCCGGTGACCATCTCCGTCACGCAGTGCTCGACCTGCACCCGCGTGTTCATCTCCAAGAAGAAGTACTCGCCGTCCTGCCACAGCCCCTCGATCGTGCCGGCCCCGACATAGCCGACGGCGCGGGCGGCGTCGGTGGCGATCTCGCCGATGCGCTCGCGCATGCCCGGAGCGGCGTCGACGACCGGCGCCGGCGCCTCCTCGATCAGCTTCTGATGGCGGCGCTGAATGCTGCAGTCGCGCTCGCCCAGATGGATCACGTTGCCGTGGCGGTCGGCCAGCACCTGCACCTCCACATGCCTGGGGTCGGGCAGGTAGCGCTCGATGTACACGGTCGGGTCCGAGAAGAACTTCTCCCCCTCCCGCGCCGCCCCCTCGAACGCCTTCTCCAACTCGTCCTCCGACAACGCCACCCGAAAGCCCTTGCCGCCCCCACCCCCGGCCGCCTTGATCGCCACCGGATAGCCGATCTCGCCGGCGATGATCTTCCAGGCGTCCTCGACGGTGGCGACCGGCTCGGTCGTGCCCGGCACGATCGGCACCCCCGCATCGCGCATGATCTCCCGCGCCCGCGTCTTGGAGCCCATCGCCTCGATCGCCGACGCCGGCGGCCCGATGAACACCACCCCCGCCTCCTCACACGCCCGCGCGAACGGCGCGTTCTCGGCCAGAAACCCATACCCCGGGTGCACGGCCTGCGCACCCGACTCCGCCACCACCTCCAAGATCCGCTCGACGTTCAGGTAGCTCTCAGCCGCCGACGGACCGCCCAACAGATACGCCTCATCCGCGCGCCTGACATGCAGGGCATCCCGATCGATCTCCGAGTACACCGCAACCGAAGCGACCCCCAACTCCTCCAACGCCCGGATCACCCGGACCGCGATCTCGCCACGGTTGGCGACGAGCACCTTGTCGAACATCAACTCCCCTTCTCGAGCGGATCGGCCCGTAGCTGGTCGGCCCAGGAATGGGCGACGGTCGCGAGATCCTCCAACGCCGCGATCAGGAGCGGCACGTCGTTGCGATGCTGGGCGATGGCCACCGCGCGCACCCGCAGGGCCAGCAGCTGCTGGTTGCCCATCGGCGCCACGTCGTCCTCCCCGGGACCCGACGGCAGACGGCCGCTCGCCGTCCGCTCGCCCGGAACCCGGGGACGCAACCCCGCAGCGACGATCGCCCGATTCAACGTCCCGAAGTGATGGCGGACCGTGACGATGCTCGGCCAATCGCCCTGGTAGTAGCGATCGATGCGCCACAGCTGCCCGGTCGCGCGCGCCCGCGCCGGATCCCAGTCCGTCATCGCCGGCGGCTCGCCATACCGGACGTTCCACGCCCGGATCGCATCCAGCACCTCATCCGGGCTCTGCAGGTGGCGCCGCGTCCTCGACGGCGACCGGCGCACCGGCAGACCGGCGGCTCGCAGCGCCGCCGCCATCGTCCCGAACCGCCGACGCACCATCTGCAGCGACGGCCAGTCCCCGGCCTCCCACCGCTCGGCGCGCCAGGCCTGACCCTGCCGCCGCGCCCGCGACGGCTCCCAGTCGGCCAGGGTCGGCGACTCCCCGTACTGGGCGTACCAGCGCCGCAGCGCGGCGATGATCTCGCCCGCGGACGGCCCCGACGCGGCGCGGCGCGGCCGCGCCGGGCGAACGCGAGCGACGGTGTAGACCGAGTCGTCGTCGACGCTCACAGCCAAAGCGATGGGGGCACCGTCACCACTCCGGACATTGGACCATACGGTACATCGTCCGAGGCTGATCTCGCCGTGTTCCTCGCGGGTACGGCCCCGGAATGGGTGGACCGATGAGTCCAGACCGATAGAGTCTTGGGGTCATGGCGATGGACTGCACCTACCGCCTGCGGATCCCGCATCGCGCGGGTCAGCTCGCTCAGGTCGCCGCCCGGATCGCCGAGCACGGCGGCATCATCGGCGACATCACCACGGTCGCCGTGGCCAAGCACGAGGCCCTCCGGGACATCACCATCGAGGTGGCCGACAAGGCGCACGCCCACCAGCTCGCCCATGCCCTCGAGCAGCTTGACGGCGTGGCCGTCGCCTGGTTCCACGACCGCGCCTTCATCGCCCACGACGGCGGCAAGCTCGAGGTCGTCCCGCGGCAGCGGATCGGCTCCAACCAGGACGTCCGCGACGTCTACACGCCCGGCGTGGCGCGGGTCTCGGAGGCGATCAGCGAGTACCCCGAGCTCGCGTCGCGCTTCACGATGATCGGGCGCAGCGTGGCGATCGTGACCAACGGCACGCGCGTGCTCGGACTGGGCGACATCGGCCCGGTCGCCGCGATGCCGGTCATGGAGGGCAAGGCGCTGTTCTACGCGCAGCTCGTCGGCATCAGCGCGGTGCCGATCCTCGTCGACACCACCGACGTCGACGAGTTCGTGGAGACGGTCGTGCGCATCGCGCCGGGGTTCGGGGCCATCCACCTGGAGGACATCGCCACCCCGGCCTCCTTCGAGATCGAGCGCCGGCTGATCGAGGCGCTGCCCAAGCCCGTGATGCACGACGACGTGCACGGCACCGCCGTCGTCACGCTCGCCGCCGCGATCGCCGCCTGCCGTCACGCCGGCATGCGCCTCGACGACGCGGTCGTCGGACAGATCGGCCTCGGCGCCGCCGGATTCGGCATCGCCTCCCTCATCCACGACGCCGGCTCCCGCGTCGTCGCCACCGACCCCAACCCGGACGCCCAGGCGCACGCCGCCGGGCACGGGATCGAGATCGCCGACCTGCGCACCGTCATGCGCGAGGCTGACGTCGTCGTAGCGACCAGCGGCCGGCCCGGCCTGATCACGCCCGATCTCGTGCGGGAGGGCCAGGTCGTGCTGGCGCTGACCAACCCGGAGCCCGAGATCACCCCCGACGATGCGCTGGCCGCCGGCGCCGCCTTCGCGGCCGACGGCACGAGCGTCAACAACGTGCTCGGCTACCCGGGTATCTTCCGCGGCGCGCTGCTGGCCGGCGCGCGCGAGATCAACGTCGAGATGAAGCGCGCCGCCGCCTGGACGCTGGCCGGCCTCACCGTGGAGTCCGAGCTCGTCCCCGACGTGCTCGATCCCGCCGTCCACGATGCCGTCGCCCAGGCCGTGCGCGCGGCCGCCATCGAGAGCGGGGCGGCCGACACGAGCGCGGCCGGATCGCGCGACCTGACCGCGGTCACCTGACCTGCGTCCGGCCGGCGGGCGCGCGGTCGCCGAGCGCCTGCACGCGGACGACACCGTCCCGGACGCCCGCGACGACGGGAACGACGGCGAGGATCGACTCGCGCGCGCAGTCGGCCACGTCGGACTCGAGGGCGGCATCGGCGAGGTTGCGCGCGCTGGACGACGCCGAGAGCGCGTCCTGCGGGCCGTCGAACGACTCGGCCACGCGCTGGGCGATCAGGGCGGCGTCGGTCGGCCGCGCGTCGGGCGCGAGCTGGCGGACGCGGCCGACGATGCGCCCCGCCACGTACGTGTCGTCGAGGGCGGGCCGCCCCTCGACGCCCGCGCAGACGACCAGCATGCGCCCGCCGGTCGCGGCGAGGCGACGGCAGATCGCCTCGAGGTTCACCATGGCCGCGCACAGCACCTCGCGTCCGTGCGCGGCGGCGGCGACGATCGCACGCGTGCCGTTCGTCGTGCTGAAGACGAGGTCGGTGCCGAGCGGGTGCGCGTACTCGCCCGGCGAGTTGCCCAGGTGGAAGCCGTCGATCCGGTGTCCTCCGCGCTCACCCCCGAGGACGTGGCCGTCGCCGCCCGCGGCGGCGACGGCGCGGGCCGCGTCGATCTCCTCGACGCAGTGCACGCGCGCGTACCCGGCGGCGAGCGCGTGCGCGATGACGGTCGTGGCGCGGATGCAGTCCACCACCGCCAACGTGTCGGCCGCCGCGACCTGGTGGCGCGCCAGCGCCACGTCGATCCCGGACGGCCCGGACCCGATGGCCGTCACCTCGCTCGCTCCCTCCGGAGCGAGCGCTCCGCATCCACCGCCGGACCCACGACAGCGACTGTACCGTTCGGTCCAGCGGAGGCGCATGCCGACCGGAACGTGTCGCGCGTCCGGCGTTCCCGTCCTGCCCGTCGACCCGGTCGCCGAGGCCGACCGGGTCGTCGCGCTGCTCCAGGACGGCGGCGAGGAGTAGCAGCAGCGTCATCGGGCCGGGTCGTGCGCGGGCGCCCCCACGCCCTCGGGCGCCACCACGCGCCCGCGCTCGAACAGGAGCGCGGTGACGATCGCGCCCGCGGCCAGGATCGCCGCCGACCACCAGAACACGACCGTCGAGCCGTGCACGGCCGCCTGGGCCTGCGCCAGCGCGGCCGGCGTCCCGGCGGCGGGGACGAACCCGGCGACCGCGCTCGCGAACACGGTCGACAGCGCCGCGATGCCCAGCGATCCGCCCACCTGCTGGGACGTGTTCACCAGCGCCGATGCGACGCCCGCGTGGCTCGGGCCGACGCCGTGCGTGGCGGTCGCGAACGAAGGCGCCATGACCATCCCGAACCCGGCGCCGACGACGAGCAGGGCGGGCAGCACCCCGCCCGCGTACGACGAGCTCACGTCGATGCCGGTCAGGTACGTCACGCCCACCGCGGCCAGGGCGAGCCCGGTCGGCACGAGCGGCGCCGGGCCGACCCGCGGCAGCAGCCGCGTCGACGCGATCGTGGCCGAGGTCATCACCAGCGCGACCATCGGCAGGAACGCGAGCCCGGTCTGGATCGGCGACATCCCGAGCGTGCGCTGCAGGAAGTACGTGAGGTACAGGAACGTGGCGAACGTCGCCACGCCGGCGATCGCGATCGCCAGGAACGCGCCGCCGCGGTTGCGATCCGTCACCACGCCCAGCGGCAGCAGCGGCGCCCGGACCCGCGCCTCCATCGCGACGAACGCCAGGAGCGCCACGACGCCGGCGGCGAGCGCCGCGACCGTCAGCGGCGCGCCCCAGCCGTCCATCTCCGCATTGGCGAAGCCGAACACGATCGCGAACAGGCCGCCGGTCGCCACGACCGCGCCGGGCACGTCGACGCGCGGCCGGCGCTCCGGGCGGCGGTTGGCGAGGAGGCGCAGCCCGGCTGCGGCGGCCGGCACGGCGAACGCGAGGTTCACGTACATCGTCCACCGCCACGACAGCACCTCGGTGACGACGCCGCCGAGCAGGAGGCCGACCGCGGCGCCCGAGCCGGCCACCGCGCCGTACAGGGCGAACGCCTTGCCGCGCTCCTCGGGCTCCGTGAACGTCGTCGTCACGATCGACAGCGCGGCGGGCGCCAGCAGCGCGGCGAAGACGCCCTGCAGCGCGCGGGCGCCGACGAGCACCTCGAGGCTCGGGGCCGCGCCGCCGACGGCCGACGCGCCCGCGAACCCGAGCAGGCCGGCGACGAACGTCCAGTTGCGCCCGGCGAGGTCGCTGATGCGCCCGCCGAGCAGCAGCAGGGAGCCGAACGACAGCGCGTAGGCGGTGATGACCCACTGGCGCGACTCGTCGGAGAAGGCGAGGTCGGCCTGGGCGGACGGCAGCGCGATGTTCACGATCGACACGTCGAGGACGACCATGAGCTGCGCGACCGCGACCACCGCCAGGATCAGCCAGCGGCGCGGGTCGGGGGTGGGGTTCGGGGTCATGACGGCCTCCGCGTCCGGTCGCGCGCCGCCGCGAGCAGCTCGCCGCGGTCCGCGACGGGCCCGAGGTGGCGCAGCTTGTCGGGGTTGAAGATCGAGTTGACGGCGCTCACGCAGCCGTCGGCGACGTCGACGGTGACCACGCCCACGAGGCGGTCCTCGGCGTCGAGCACGAGCATCCCGGGCTCGCCGTTGATCTCGGCGCGGCGCAGGGTCGTGCCCATGCGCGCCAGCAGCGCGAGCCCGGCCCGCATCGCCTGCAGGCAGCGCACGCGGCCCCGCACGGGCGTGCGGCGCCCGCCGCCCTCGCCGCCGTCGCCGCGCACGAGCGCGTCCTCGGCCAGCAGCGCCTCGAGCCCGTCGAGGTCGCCGTCCTCGATCGCCTCGAAGAAGCGGGTGGCCAGCCGCCGGCGCTGCTCGCGCGACGTCTCGAAGCGCGGCGTCCCGTCGTCGACCTGGCGACGCGCCCGCGACCCGAGCTGGCGGACCGCCGCGGGGCTCTTGCCCAGCACCGCCGCGATGCGCTCGTAGGGATAGTCGAAGACCTCCCGCAGCAGGAACACGGCGCGCTGCTCGGGCGACAGCCGCTCGAGCACGACCAGCAGCGCCATCGACAGCGACTCGGCGATCTCGGCGTGGCGGCCGGGATCGCCGTCCTCGACGGTGAGGATCGGCTCGGGCAGCCACTCGCCCACGTAGGTCTCGCGCCGGCTGCGCGCGGAGCGCAGCTCGTCGATCCCCAGCCGGGTCACCACGGTGACCACGAAGCCCTCGGGGGAGTCGATCCGGGCGCCTGCCTCGCGCTCGCGATGCAGGCGCAGCAGCGCTTCCTGGGCGAGGTCCTCGGCCTCGCTGACGCTCCCCATCATCCGGTAGGCGACCGCGAACGCGGTCGCCCGCAGCTCGTCGTAGGGCGCGTCGGCCGCGCCATTCGTGATGCCCCTCATGACAGCGACCCCCGCACCGGCGGGACCGGGGTCAGGCGGCCCGGCCGGGTCGCGACCCGCCGCCGCAGCGCGCGGATCGTCAGGACCGGTCCCGCCACGACGGCCGCCACCAGCGTGGCGACGAGGGCGACGACGAGAAGCGGCACCGCCACGAGCGCCACCAGCGCGAGGCCGGGGATCGCGAACGGGAACAGGACCATGACAAGGATCCCCAGCGAGGCGAGCACGCCGCCTCCCTCGCTGACGGCGTCGCCGACGGTCGGCTGGATCTCGGTCTGCGCGTGCATCGCCTTCTCCTTTCGTCCTCCTGCCAGCAAGGACGAGATGGCGTCCGCGGTTGTGACGAATGTCCACGCGCCCAGCCGGCGCGAGCCCGCCCGAGCCGCCGGTGCGTTACCGTCGGCGTTCGCACGCGCCCTCACGCGCCACAGGCCTTGTCCATCGATCGTCGTCCCCAGGAGCATCACTCACCGTGACCCTCGTCGAGAAGCCGAGCACGTCGCGCGAGCGCGTGGTCGTGCGCTTCGCCGGAGACTCCGGCGACGGCATGCAGCTCGCGGGTGGACGGTTCACGTCCGCCACCGCCGAGATCGGCAACGACCTCGTCACCCTGCCGGACTTCCCCGCGGAGATCCGCGCCCCCACTGGCACCCTCGCCGGCGTGTCGAGCTTCCAGATCCACTTCGCCAGCCGCGACATCGCGACGCCCGGCGACCGGCCCGACCTGCTCGTCGCGATGAACCCAGCCGCCCTGCGCGCCAACCTCCACGACCTGCAGCCGGGCGGGGCGATCGTCGTCAACGAGGACGCGTTCACGAAGCGCAACCTCCTGAAGGCCGGCTTCGAGGCCAACCCGCTCGAGAACGACTCGCTGGCCGCCTACCAGGTCACGCGCGTCCCGATGACGATGCTCTGCCAGCGGGCTGCCGAGAGCATCGACGGAGCGAGCACGCGGGACGCGCAGAAGGCGCGCAACCTGTTCGCGCTCGGGCTCGTCTGCTGGATGTACGACCGGCCGATCGAGGGCATCGAGCGGTGGATCGGCGAGAAGTTCGCCGCCGACGCCGTCGTGCGCGACGTGAACCTGGCCGCCCTGCGCGCCGGCTACCACTTCGGCGACACGACCGAGCTCGTCGGCGCCCGCGTGCAGGTGGCGCCGGCCGAGGACGTCCCGCCCGGCGTCTACCGCAACGTGAACGGGACGCAGGCGCTCGCGCTCGGCCTCGTGGCGGCGTCGATCCGCTCCGGGCTGAACCTGACGTTCGCCGCCTACCCGATCACGCCGGCGTCGGAGCTGCTGCACGACCTCGCGCGCCGCAGCGACCTGGGCGTGCGCACGGTCCAGGCCGAGGACGAGATCGCCGCGGCCGGCATCGCGCTCGGCGCTTCCTACGGCGGCGGGCTGGGCGTGACGGCCACGTCCGGGCCGGGCATGGACCTGAAGGCGGAGACGATCGGGCTGGCCGTGATGCTCGAGCTGCCGCTCGTGATCGTCGACGTCCAGCGCGCCGGGCCCTCCACGGGCATGCCGACGAAGACCGAGCAGGCCGACCTGCTGATGGCGCTGTACGGACGGCACGGCGAGGCGCCGCTGCCGGTCGTCGCGGCCGCGACGCCGGGCCACTGCTTCGACGCGGCGTTCGAGGCGGCCCAGATCGCCATCCAGTACCGCACGCCGGTGATCCTGCTCAGCGACCTCTTCCTGGCCAACAGCTCAGAGCCGTGGCGGGTGCCCTCCGCGGCCGACCTGCCGCGCATCGACCCTCGGTTCGCCCCGCCGGCCGACCCCGACGCGCCGTTCCTGCCCTACGCGCGCGACGAGCACGGGGCCCGCACGTGGGCGCCACCGGGCACGCCGGGCGCCCAGCACCAGATCGGCGGCCTCGAGAAGGCCGACGGCACCGGCACGATCAGCTACGACCCGGCCAACCACGCGCGGATGACCGAGCTGCGTGCGGCCAAGGTCGCCGGCGTCGCCGTGCCGGACGTCATCGTCGACGCCGACCCCGACGCCGAGGTGCTCGTGCTCGGCTGGGGCTCGAGCGCCGGCGCGATCCGGGCCGGCGTGCGCCGGGTCCGCGAGCGCGGCCGCCGCGTCGCCCGCGCCCACCTGGACCACCTCAACCCGCTGCCCGCCAACCTCGGAGACGTCCTGCGCAGCTACCCGCGCGTGCTCGTGCCCGAGATGAACACGGGGCAGCTCGCCCGCGTGCTGCGCGCCGAGTACCTCGTGGACGTGCGCAGCCACACCAAGGTCGAGGGCCGGCCGCTGCTGGCGGCCGAGCTGGAGACCGCGATCCTGGAGACGATGGACTCGTGACGACGCTGACCAAGGCCGACTTCCAGTCCGCGCAGGAGACGCGCTGGTGCCCGGGATGCGGCGACTACTCGATCCTCGCCGCGGTCCAGGGCTTCATGCCCGAGCTCGGGATCCCGCCCGAGCGGATCGTGTTCGTGACGGGCATCGGCTGCGCGGGGCGCTTCTCGTACTACATGAACACGTACGGGATGCACGCGATCCACGGCCGCGCGCCGGCGATCGCCACCGGCCTGGCCGCGGCCCGCGACGACCTCTCGGTGTGGATCGTCAGCGGCGACGGCGACGCGCTCTCGATCGGCGCCGGCCACCTCGTCCACGCGCTGCGCCGCAACGTGCCGGTCAAGGTCCTGCTGTTCAACAACCGCATCTACGGGCTGACGAAGGGCCAGGCCTCGCCGACGTCCGAGCGCGGCAAGGTCACCAAGAGCACCCCGCGCGGGAAGGCCGAGTCGCCGCTGGACGCGCTCTCGCTGGCGCTCGGCGCCGGCGCGACGTTCGTGGCCCGCGCCGTGGACCGCGACAAGCAGGGGTTGCCGGAGGTCCTGCGGGCCGCGGCCGAGCACCCGGGCGCGGCGCTCGTCGAGGTCCTGCAGAACTGCCCGGTGTTCAACGACGGCTCCTACGAGCACGTCGTCGGCGCCGAGAAGGACGCCAACCGCATCCCGCTCGAGCACGGCCGCCCGATCGTGTTCGGCCCCGAGGGGGAGCGCTGCGTCGCCCGCGCCGCCGACGGGACGCTCGTCGTCGCCGACACCGCGTCCACCGACGAGGCCGACATCGTCGTCCACGACGCCCACCGCGCCGACCCGAGCCTCGCCTTCCAGCTGGCCCAGCTCGGCGACCTGGCCCGCGGCCCGGTGCCGCTCGGCGTCTTCCGCTCGATCGACGCCCCGGCGTGGGGCGACGGGCTCGTCGCCGAGGCCCGCGCCGCCCGCGAGCGCATCGGGGACGCCGAGCTCGACGCGCTCCTGCAGGCGGGCGACACCTGGACCGTGGCCTGAGCGCCCGCGCGCCCGGCCGGCGTCACACGCCGGCCGGGGCCGCGGCCCGGCCCGCCACCGCGATCCGCCGCCACGCGAGCTCGGCTTCGAGCCGCGCCGGCTCGCGCCGCTCCCGCACGGCGTGCTCGAGGACGGCGTGGACGCGCTCGCGGGCGGCGACGAGCACCCGACGGTCGCCGATCCGCCCTCGAGCAGCAGCGGCCCGAACGTCGGCGCGTCGACCGTGACGCGACCCGCCGGCGCGGCTCCTCGGAAACGACCGGGTCGGCCTGGGCCCGCGGCAGCGCGGCGTTCGATCCGCATCGAGGACGACCATGAGCCGGGCGGCCGCGATCACCGGTGGCGCGAGGTCTCGAAGCGCGGCATGCGTCCTCGACCAAGGGCCCGCGTCGCGAGCCGGCGGACCGCCGGCTGCCCGAGCCGATCCTGACGCCGAGTGGCGTCGACCCCGACCGCCCCGGCCCTGGAGCGGCTCGTCCTCTGGGCCCAGGGCCGAGACGACCCGCTCGGTTGTGACGGCCACCTGGACTTTTCGACCAGTCGGTTGGTAGAGTCATGGTCGGCTGGCTGAAGGCCAGAGGAGCGATGGCGGCACGACCGCTGGGCATCAACCACGTCGAGATGATCCACCGACCCGGAGAGGGCGAGCACGCACGCACGTTCGCGATCGCCAACTGTTCCGAGGCAGCCGCCGCGCTCGAGCACCCCCGCAGGCTCCGCGTCGCCGACCCGCAGGACGCCCTTCGACCGCGCCTCCCCCTGCTCGGTCGGACCGCAGCGAGCCGGACAGCCGGCATCCCGTCGACCGGGACCCCCCAGCCCCGAGGCCGGATCCGAGATCCGGTGGCGGGCCGTCGTCCCGCGGCGGATGGACCTCGACGCAGAGCCGCGAGCGGCGACGTACCCGCCCTGGAGACCATCGTCTGAACCTGCTCATCTCACCATCCGTTTGGTCGATTTCTGTCAATCGAGGTGCCGCACGGCATGCGGCGCCTCCGAGGAGAGGAGAGTGCGATGGCGGCACGACCGCTGGGCATCAACCACGTCGAGATGATCCACCGACCCGGAGAGCGCGAGCACGCACGCGCGTTCTTCGAGACCCTTGGCTTCAGCGTCGCCGACTTCGGCCCCTGGCTCGTCATCAACGTCGACCCGGCCAACGCCAACGGGATCGACAACGTCATGTACGCCAGCGCGCCCGTCCCCGCCCAGCAGCAGTTCGAGGACGCTCTCGCGGAGGCCATCGCCAACGACCCCAAGGCAGCCGCCGCGCTCGAGCACTACCGCAGCGTCCGCGGCGCCCACCCGCAGTACAACTTCCACTTCGGCGCCTCCATCCCGACCCACGAGGACTGGGCCGAGCGCACCAAGCGCATGCAGGACGCCGCCCGCAACCACCCTCTGCTGAAGGACCGCATCCAGGTCTCGGTCTTCAACCCCGGAGACCCCGGTTCGGTCGGGCCGCAGAGCCAGACGTTCGTGCTCACCGACATCCTGTCGACCGGGACCCTGCAGACCGGGGTCATCTTCGAGATCCAGTGGACGCCGACCAATGCCGCCGGCGAGGTCGACTGGGACGAGCTCTCGGGCCAGTCCACCTACATGGATCCCGCGCTCATCGTCTGAACCCGGCGCGCGCCGCGGCCCCCGGGACGGGGCCGCGGCGCGATTCGCGTCTCGAACCCGCGGTCGCGTAGCGTTCCGGCGCATGGGAAGTCCCTCCGTCGACCGCGCCGTGCAGGTCCTCGACTTCCTCACGACCCATCCCGGCCGCGGCTTCACGCTCTCCGAGCTGTCCCGCCGCCTCGGCATGAGCAAGGCCACCGCGCACGGCATCCTCTCCACCCTGACCGAGCGGGCGCTGCTGCAGCGCCACCCCGACACGAACGAGTATCGGCTCGGCCCCGCGCTCGTCCCGATGGGACAGGTCGCCGAGCGCAGCTTCCCGGCGCTCCCGCACGCACGGCGCGAGGCCGAGCGGCTCGCCGAGGAGTACGACGCCGAGTGCGTCATCGTCATGGCGATCGGCGAGGAGACGCTGATCATCGGGCGGGCGGGCGTCCCCGGGCCGCACAGCCTCACCGCCCCCGAAGGTCAGCGCCAGCCGCTCGCCCCTCCGTTGGGATCGATCGTGCTCGCCTGGACCGACGACCACGCGGTCGAGGCCTGGCTCGACCGGCTGGGACCCGAGCTCACGGATGCCGACCGGGCGCGCCACCGGGCGGCGGTCGAAGCGATCCGCCGCCGCGGCTACGCCGTGAGCATCCGGGTGCCGCGCCTGGAGGAGCTGCTCGCCCACCTGCGCGACAGCCCCGATCTGCACTCGCCGGCTGGTCGTCGCGAGATCAGCCGCGCCCTCGCCGCAGTCGCCCACGACGAGTACCTGCCCGCCGACGAGCCGCCGCCCGACGCGGAGCTGAGCGCGGTCACCGCTCCGGTGTTCGGCTCCGACGGGGCGCTGCTCTTCGCGATCGCGCTGATGCCCGACGGGCGGCGCGGGCGCGACGTCCCGGTGCTCGCGCGGGCGGTCCTGCGAGCCGCCGGCCGCGTCATGGCCGCGATCGACGGCCGCCCGCCGGCGCTCGGGGCGGCGCCGGCCCGGGCCGCCGCCGGGCTCACCCCTCGACCCGGATCGCCGCCTTCGGGCACAGGGCCTCGGCCTGCTTGACCTGCCCGCGCAGCGACTCGTCCGGCTCGGGCTGCAGAACGGTGACCCAGTCGTCGTCGTCGCCCAGCGCGAACACCTGCGGGCAGGTGTCGACGCACACGCCGTGCCCGTCGCAGTCGTCGAGGTCGACCGTGATCCTCATCGCTCCTCCTCGTTCGGGATGATCCTCATGACGCGACCGCCTCGGACCCCGGCGACGCCCTGTCCCCCGCCAGGGCCGCCTCGACGTCGGCCACCGTCGCCGGGCCGCGCAGGACGCGCCGGATCCGCATGGCCGAGGCGGCGCGATCGAGGGTGACGGCGGCGGTCACCTCGTCACCCCGCACGTACACGCCGACGAAGCGGCGCTCCTCCAGCGTTCCATCCAGGACGACGAGCTCGTCGCCGGGCCGCCGGTGGCCGACGACCTGCAGCTTGTGGTCGTACTGCTCCGACCACACGTAGGGCACCGGCGCGTACGGCTCGGCGGCCGCCGACAGGAGCGCCGCGGCCGCGTGACGGCCCTGGGCGACCGCGTTCTCCCAGTGCTCGACGCGCACGGAGCCCAGCCGAGGATGGCTCCAGCGAGCCACGTCCCCTGCGGCGACGACCCCGGGGACGGATGCGCGGCAGTACGCGTCGCACACGACGCCGTCGCGCAGTCCCAGCCCCGACCGCTCCAGCCATCCGGTCGCCGGTGCGACGCCCAGGCCGACGACGACGGCGTCGGCCGCGATCGCCGTGCCGTCGGCCAGGAGGACGCGCTCCACGCGGCCCCTGCCCTCGATGCCGGCGACCGGGACGCCGCACCGCAGCTGGACGCCCTCGCCGGCGTGCACGTCGGCGACCAGCGCGGCGACCGCCTCGCCGAGCGCCCGGAACAGGGGCGCGGCGTCGCGCTCCACGATCGTGACCTGCGCCCCGAGCCGCCGGGCCGTGGCGGCCACCTCGGCGCCGATGAACCCGCCGCCCACGACGACCAGGCGCGCGCCCGCGACGACCATGTCGCGCAGGGCGAGCGCGTCGTCGAGCGTGCGCAGGCAGAGCGCGCCGTCCAGCTCCGGCCCGGCGAGCATGCGCGGCGTCGCGCCGGTGGCCACGACGAGCCCGTCGTACGCGAGCTCCTCGCCGTCGGCCAGGGTGACGGTGCGCGTCCTGAGGTCGAGGTCGACCGCCGAGGCGCTCCGCCGCAGCTCGACATCGAGCTCGTCGGCCCATCCGGCGGAGCGCAACGCGCAGTCGTCGGCGTCGCGCCGGCCGGCGAGCACGGCCTTGGTCAGGGGCGGGCGGTCGTACGGCGCGTGCGCCTCGCCGCCGACCATCACGATCTCCCCGTCGTGCCCGAGCCGCCGCAGCTCCTCAACGGCGGCGACCCCGGCCACCGACGCGCCGACGACCACGATGCGATCGGTCCGGCCGCTCATCGCGTGAGCAGCCCCCCGTCGACCGGCAGCAGCACGCCGGTGATGTACGAGGCTGCGTCGCTGCACAGGAAGATGGCGGCGTCGACGAGCTCCCGGGGATCGCCGAGCCGCCCGGCGGGGATGCGCGGAAGCTGCGTCTCGATGAAGCCGGCGTCAAGCAGGTCGGCCATCTCGCTCGGGAAGAACCCGGGCGCGAGCGCGTTGACGCGGATGCCCTTGCGGCCGGTCCACTGCTGCGCGAGGTCGCGGGTCAGCCCGATGATCGCCGCCTTGCTCGAGCAGTAGGCCGCCTGCGGCAGCCCGGCGGTGGTGGATCCGAGGATCGAGCCGATGTTCAGGATGCTGCTGCCCGGCCGCATCACCCGGCCGCAGGCCTGGGCCATCCAGTACGACCCCATGAGGTTCACCTCGATGACGCGCCGGAAGTCGGCCGGGTCCTCGCGCGTGGCCGGGTACGCCGTGCCGATGCCCGCATTGTTGACGAGCACGTCGACGTGGCCGAACGCCTCGAGCGCGGCGGCCACGAACCGCCTGCAGTCGTCGACCTGCGAGACGTCGGCCCCCACCGCCAGGCACCGGCGGCCGTGCGCCTCCACCTCCGCCGCCGTCTGAGCGAGCCGGTCGACCCGGCGCGCGCAGATCGCGACGTCGGCCCCGGCTTCGGCGAAGCCCGCCGCCAAGGCGGCGCCAAGGCCGGAGGACGCGCCGGTCACGAGCGCGACCTTGCCCTCCAGGCTGAACCGCTCGAGCGCGGATGCGCTCATGCGCGACCTGCCTCGATCGACCCGACCGCGGTCTCGCGCAGCCGCGCCCGTTCGAGCTTGCCCATCGCGTTCTTGGGCAGCTCGTCGAGCAGCCACAGGCGCTTGGGGCACTTGTAGCCGGCGATCCTGGACTTCACGAACGCCAGAAGCTCGTCCTCGGCGCCGTCGAGCGCGGCGGCGGGAGCGGCGAAGGCGACGACCTGCTCGCCCCAGTGCTCGTCGGGCACCCCGACGACCGCGGCCTCGCGGACTCCGGGGTAGGCCATGATCGCGTTCTCGACCTCGACGGGGTCGACGCTGAAGCCGCCGGTCTTGATCATCGACTTCCTGCGCCCCACGACGTGGACCCGACCCCGCTCGTCGAGATAGCCGAGATCGCCGGTGTACAGCCACCCGTCGATCAGCGCCTCGGCGGTGGCGTCCGGACGACCGTGGTAGCCGCTCATCACCGAGGGCCCCTCCATCGCGATCTCACCGACGACGCCGGCGCGGACCGGCCGGCGGTCGTCGTCGACGACCCGGACGCGCATCATCCCCATCGGATGGCCGGCATCGGTGGGGTCCGCCGCGAACCCCGACGGGGTCGAGCAGCACAGCTGGGCCTCGGTGAGGCCGTACATGTAGGCGACGATGTCCCCGAACCGCTTCCGCGTGGCCACGCGGACCCGCTCAGGGAACTCGTAGGCGGTGTTGAGGATCCGCAGGCTCGACACGTCGCGCGCCTGGTGGCCCTCGACGCCGAGCATCGAATCGAGCATGGTCGGCGCGAGGAACACCCGGCTCGCGCGGTGGCGCTCGAGCAGCTCCCAGGTGCGCACCGGGTCGAACGCGCCGTCGAGGACGACGGTCCCGCCCGCCATGAGCATGGGCATCACCTGGAAGATGAACGCGATGCCGAAGAGGGGCAGGACGAACACCTCGACGTCGTCGGGGAAGCGCGGCTGACCGAGCATCGAGTTGACGCAGGCCCACAGGTTCGCGTCGTGGGTGCGCGCGACGCCCTTGGGGACGCCGCTGGTGCCGGACGTGTAGACGATCAGCGCGATCGACTCCGCGTCGACCGCGCTCGCCGGCCCGCCGTCGTCCTCGGCGGCGAGGTCCTCGATCCGCTCTCCGGCGGATGCGTCGGGCGCACCCATCGTCAGGAGCCGCGCCGCAGTCGGGCAGTCGGCCAGGAGCCGCTGACCGAGCTCGAGGAACGCGACGTCGGCGACGATCGCGGCGGCCTCGCAGTCGTCGGCCATGAAGGCGATCTCGTGCGCCAGCAACCGGGGGTTCACCGGCACGCTTACCGCGCCGGCGCGCGCCAGGGCGAGGTAGACGAGCACCGTGATGGGCTCGTTCTGCACCAGCAGGAGGACGCGCTCGCCCGTGAGGCCGCGCCGCTCGAACGCTCCCGCGAGACGGTCGGCAGCCGCGTCGAGGTCGCGATACGTCCAGCGGTCGTCGCCGTGGACAAGGGCGACGTGGTCGGGGTAGCGGTCCGCCGCCACGCGCAGCGGATAGGAGTAGTCGCGCCTCATGAGAGCTGCCTCCTGACCCAGGAGAGGTCGTACCAGGTGGTGAGCCGGGCGATGGCGCCTCCGGTGAGGTCGAAGACGTCGACGGCGTCGAAGCTGAGCTCCTTCCCCTCGTGCGTGGTGCCGGTGAACCTGACCTCGGCCACGACGGTGTCCCCCGCCACGATCCAGCGCGTCGGCTGATCCAGATGGCGCGCCCACGGACCGAAGAGCGGGCGGAAGTACGCCATCACCTCGTCGCGGCCGCGGCGAGGGCGCGAGCCGACCGCCCGCAGCTCGGCGTCGTGGGCCCAGACCGTGGCGAGCGCCTCCCAGTCCTCGGCGTTGAGCGCGTCGAAATACGCACGCGCGACGGCGGGGACCTCGGCCTCCGCCTCCACCCGCCCCACGACTGCCGACGCCTCGCCTACCACTGGTCGAGCACCTCCTCGATGGGCTCGGCGACGGCGGCGAGCGTGCCGGTGCCGCCCAGGAACGCGCCACCGTAGAAGATCGCGTCGACCGCGTACTGCTTCTCGAGCCCGAGCCCCCGCGCGAGCAGCAGCGCGTCGCGCGTCCCGGCGACGTTCCCACGCCACACCTCGTGGTAGAGGAGCAGGTAGGCGAACATCTGGTTGGGCAGGCCGGTGCGAACGATGTTCTCCCAGCGGTTGCGCTCGGCCTTCAGAAGGTTCGGCCGGTACCGGGCGTACAGCTCGATCGTCCTGGGCACCTCGCCGCAGACGCGCAGATACCACTCGCGCAGCGCGTCGAGATCGGCCTTCGTCAGCTCGGGTGTGGAGTAGTCCAGCCCGGCCTTGAGCCGGTCCGGTGCGACCTCCCAGCCGTCCGGGAACGGCGACGGCGAGCCGGGCTCCGGCTCCCGGTAGGCGGCCAGCGCGTCACGCAGGTCGTCGGCTACGAGCACCGTCCCCCACGTGGGCGCGAGGTAGAACCCCACGGCCAGCGTCTCGATCACCGCGTCGCGGGGATAGCCCGGACCGGACAGGAACGAGCCGGGCTGGCAGAGGCTCATGATGTAGCGCACGCCCTCCGCCCAGCCGCCGACCGAGTAGATGACCAGGTACGGCAACGGGCACGAGAAGCTCTCCGACTCGTGGATCTGGTGGACGTAGCCGAGCAGGCGCTTGAGCACGTCGGGACGCAGGTCGGCCCACAGCGCGTACGAGGCCAGCGGGCGGCCCGTCGGCTGGTCGTCGAACGCGAAGAACGCCTCCAGCTCCTCCGGGGTCGTGACGTCAGGCCGCGAGATGTCCAGTCCGCGGTAGGTGATGGTCACCTGTCTCCTCCTCTGTCATTCGCCGGACGCCCCCGGCCGCGGTCGCCGCCGTGGCCGCGGGACATCGACGGTGCGCATGGTGACGCGGTTGCCGACGGAGCGATCCGCATCGAGATGGACCGCGGCCATGCGCCGGCCCGGACCACGAAGCGCCGGTGACCGCCTCGCCCGTGCCATGTCAGACGCGCTCGATGAGCGTGCCCGTGCCGAGACCGCCTCCGCAGCACATCGTGATGAGGCCCGTCTCCTTGTCGGAGCGGCGCAGCTCGTGCACGAGCGTCGCGAAGAGGCGTGCGCCCGTAGCTCCGACCGGGTGTCCCAGCGCGATCGCGCCGCCGTTGACGTTGACGCGGTCGAGGTCGGCGCCGAGCTCGCGCTCCCAGGCGACGATCACCGTCGCGAACGCCTCGTTGACCTCGAACAGGTCGATGTCGTCCATCGTCATCCCGTTGCGCTCCAGCAGCTTGCGCGTCGCCGGGATCGGCCCGGTGAGCATCATCCTGGGGCTCACGCCGACCGAGACGTGGTCGACGATGCGGGCCAGCGGCGTCAGCCCCAGCTCCTCCGCCTTGGCCTTGGACATGAGCAGCACCGCCGCCGCGCCGTCGGAGATCTGCGACGAGTTGCCGGCCGTCAGGCGGCCGTCGTCGCTGAACGCCGGGCGCAGGGCGCTGAGCGCCTCGAGCGTCGTGTCCGGACGGATGCCCTGATCGGTCGTGACCGTGTGGCCGTTGACCGCCACCGGCACGATCTCCCGCTCGAACCGGCCCTCCTCGGTGGCGCGAGCCGCCCGCTGGTGCGACATCAGGCTCACCGCGTCCATGTCCTCGCGCGTGACGCCCCACTCGTCGGCCATGAGCTCGGCGCCGACGCTCTGGACCTGGATGTCCGTCTTCTCGCGCAGCTTCGGCGTCCACGCGACGCCGTGCGGTCCGTCGAACGGGTCCACGAGCGGGTTGTGGCCCATGTGCTCGACGCCGGCGCCGATCACCACGTCCTGCGCGCCGGAGGCGATCATCGCGGCGCCGAAGTTCACGGCCTGCTGCGCCGAGCCGCACTGGCGGTCGATCGTGGTGCCGGGGACCTCATGCGGGAAGCCGGCCAGCAGCAGCCCCGTGCGGGCGATGTTGTAGGTCTGCTCGCCGTACTGCATGACGCAGCCCGAGATGACGTCGTCGACGACGGCGGGGTCGATGCCCGTCCGCTCGACGATCGCCGACAGGCAGGCGGACAGCAGCTCGGACGGATGCGTGTCTCGGTAGTAGCCCTTCTCCTTGTGGCCGCGCCCGATGGGCGTGCGCACGGCATCGACGATGACCACCGACCTGTCGTCCATCTCCGGCCCTCCTCCTTCCGACGACGAGGACGTCGTCAACGTTATCAAACAACCGGTCGACTGATTATCCGTCACCGGCCCTCGAACTCCGGCCGGCGCTTCTCGAAGAACGCGGCCACGCCCTCGGCCAGGTCACGGGTCTCGGCCAGCGACGCGAACAGGGCGGCCTCGACGCGGTTGGCGTCGAGCAGGCTCATCTGCATCCCGAGCGCGACCGCGCGCTTGGCGGCGGTCACGGCCAGCGGAGCGTTGGCGGCGATCTGCTCGGCGAGGGCGAGGGCGCGCTCCAGGCTCGTGCCCGTCGGCACCACCTCGTCGACGAGACCGATCGCCAGCGCCTCGGCGGCTCCGATGCGCTCGCCGGTGAACAGCATCCGCTTCGCCCGGCCGAGCGGCACGAGCCGCGGCAGCGACTGCGTCCCACCGGCGCCGGGGATCAACCCGAGCGAGACCTCGGGCTGCCCGAGCACGACGTGCTCCTCGGCGATGCGGATGTCGCATGCCATGGCCAGCTCGCAGCCGCCACCGAGCGTCGTCCCGTTGAGCGCGGCGATCACCGGCTGAGGGAGCGTCGCGAGGTCGTCCTGCATCCGTTGGACGCCGAGCACGTAGCGCTCGGCGCTCGACCGGTCCAGGGTCTTGAAGAACTCGATGTCGCCGCCGGCCACGAAGTGCCGGCCGGCACCCGTCAGGATCAGCGCGCGCAGATCCCGATCCTTCCCCACCACGGCGAGCCGCTCGGCGATCGCATCGGCGACCGCCGGGTGCAGGGCGTTGACGGGCTTGTTGTCGATGGTGATGATCGCGACGGCCCCCCGCCGCTCGAGACGGACCTCAAAACCCAAGGGACAGCCCTCCACAGACGACGAGCGTCTGGCCGGTGACGTAGCTGGCTGCGGGCGACGCCAGGAAGGTCACGCACGAGGCGACCTCTGCCGCCTCGCCCAGCCGGCGCATCGGGATCCGCCCGGCCACCTCGGCCTGGTAGTCGGGGTCGACGGTGAGGAACATGCCGGCGTTCACCAGGCCCGGCGCCACGCAGTTGACCGTGATCCCATGCCGCGCGACCTCCATCGCCGCGGAGCGAGTGAGCCCCTCGATGCCGCCTTTCGCGGCACCGTAGGCGGACCCCGCGATCGCGCCCCGCGCCGCCACCGAGCTCATGTTCACGATCCGCCCGTAGCCGTTGGCGCGCATCGCCGGGACGGCCGCGCGCATGGTGTGGAGCGTGCCTTTGAGGTGGGTGGCGAGGACCAGCTCGAAGTCCCCGTCGTCGATCCGGACGAGGGTCTGGTTGCGCAACGCGCCGGCGAGGTTGACGACGATGTCGATCCGGCCATGGCGTTCGACGATGTTCGCGACCAGCCCGTCGACCGCGCCGGCGTCGCGCACGTCGAGCGCCGCGCCCTCCGCGCTGGCGCCAGCCTTCACCAGCCCGTCCGCCACGCGCCTAGCCCCCGCCTCGTCGAGATCGGCGGCGACGACGTGCGCGCCGGCGCCGGCGAGCCCGGCGCAGCACGCCTTGCCCAGCCCACCGCCGGCGCCGGTGACAAGCGCGACCCGCCCGGGGCCGTCAGCCTCGAAGCCCATGCATGGATTTCTACCAGACGTTTGCTCGATCAGCAGCGTGGTCGCGGCGCGAGAGCAGCGTGGTCGCGGCGGCGTGCTGCCGGCGCGCGTTCTCCGCGGGGCCGAGTGCCGCCAGCGTCGCGGAGAAGACCTCCGAGACGACGATCGGCTCGGCGCCGATCGCGTCGACCGCGTCGAGCATTCCGTCGAGGTCGATGTCGCCCTCGCCCGGGAGCAGCCGTGCGGTCGCCGTTTCGGCCGGGAGGTCGTCGGCCGGCCGGGCGGGCGCGTCATCGAGTTGCAGGACATGAATGCGGTCGGGGGGCAGCGCACGTACTGCCTCGAGGTCCGGGCCGCCGGGTTGGCGGAACCAATGCCAGGCGTCGAGGACCAGCCCGAGGTTGTCGCGGTCGGCAGCCTCGATCAGGCCGACCGCCGAGGCGAGCGTCGGGAGCCCGGTCCACGGCAGGAACTCGACGCTGACGGCCAGCCCCCGGTCGGCGGCCAGATCGCACAGCGCGCCGAGCGCGCGCGCCGCCTCGGCCAGCGGCGGAAGCTCCGGCTCCAGCGTCACGGCGATGACCGTCCTCGCTCCGGCCCGTGCGGCGACGTCGACGAGGCGCGCATTGACGTCTCGGACGGCCCGCGGATCGAGCCCCGCCCAGTCGAGGACGACCTCGGCGGCCGGCATCGTCAGGCCACGTTCGCGATGCCATTCGAAGAGCGCCTCGTCGGCGCCGCCGCCCGCCACGACCCAATCGGCGTGGGCGGTCCAGATGGACATGCCCGCGAAGCCGGCGTCGGCCGCGGCGTCGACGAGCGCTCGCACCTGGACAGGACCGATCGGCGATCGGTGGGGGACGAGCGTCGGCGCAGCGAGGATGAGGTCCCTCGCGCGCATCCCGGATCGCCGCTGCCGCGGCGCGCTCGATGCCATCCCGTGCGTCTCCCTCTTCGAAGTCTGCCGACCGTCTGTTTGATCGACGGTGCCACAGGGCCTCGGGCGCTGTCAAGCCCGCTCGAAGCGAGCCCGGAGGCCTCGTCAGGACCGCACGGCGTCGCGCGGAGGGGCCGCTCAGGCGGAGGCGGACAGCGCCGGGCGACCGGGGTGGCCGGCGGCGTGGCTCTCCGGATCGCAGGCGAGCGCTCGCACGACGAAGTCGGCATAGAACGCTCCGATCGCCTGCGCCTTCTGCCCGCCCTGCGGCCGGTACCACTGGTAGATCGTGTTGATCATCCCCATCACCGCGAGCGCCGCCAGCTTGGCGTCGATGTCGGGGCAGATGATGCCCTGCTCCTGGCCCTCGGCGATGAGCTTGCGCAGCATGCGGTCGTAGCGATCCCTCGCACGCACGATCTCGCGGCGCCGCGGCTCGCTCAGCGACCGGAAGTCGTGCAGCAGGATGCCCATGCGGACGCGGTTCTCCGCGTTGAACGCGCTCAGCGTCTCAACGAACGCGTGGATCTTCTGCAGCGGGTCGCCGTCGCGCTCGACGGCTTCGAGCACCGCCTTCAGCGCCGCCTGGTGGACATACTCGAGCAGCTCGAAGAGCAGATCCTCCTTGCTGCTGATGTAGTAGTAGATGCTGCCCTTGAGGATGCCGACCTCGTCGGCGATGTCCTGGATCGTCGTCGCGTCGTAGCCCTTGTCGTGAAACACGCGCGCGGCGACGTCGAGGATCTCGCCTCTCCGCTTGCGGGGCACCTTGCGCCCGCGGTGGTTCTTCGACGGGGGGGTCACGTTGTTCGTGCGATCCGGGCCCGCCGCGGATCGCGGGCGCGCTTGGGGCAGCGTATCAGAGCACGCGGCCGTTCAAACAACCCGTTGGCTGACTCCGGACCCGGCCCGCAGCGCCTCGATCGCGCGCCCGGCGGTTGCCCCGGCGTCGACCGCGGCGACGAAGTCCGCGGGGCGATCGGCGTCGCCCACGACGACGTGAGGCCGTCCGTCGAGCGCCTCGGCGAGGGCGGCGCCGCGCGGGCTCCAGCCGATCGCCAGCGCGACGCGATCGCTCTCGACCGCGTCGACCGTCCCGTCGCCGCGCTCGAAGACCGTGCGGTCCGCCTCGATGGCGACGACGCGGCACCCCGTGAGGATCACCACGCCCGCCTCGCGCAGTTCCCGCAGGAGCCTCCGGCGGGTGACGAGCTCGATGCCGCGGCCCACGGAGGGCAGCATCTCGACGATCGTGACACGGCCGCCGGCGGAGGCCAGCAGCTCCGCCGTCTCGCAGCCGGTCGCGCTGCCGCCGATCACCGTCACCCGCTCACCCGGCGGGACACCCACCTCGCCGAGCAGGATGCGCTGGGCGTCGACGACATGGCTCCCGTCGGCCCCCGGGATCGGCGGGACGAGCGCGTCCGCCCCGGTCGCGACGACGACGACGTCCGGGTCCTCAGCCTCGATCGTCTCGGGCGTCACCGTCTCGCCCAGCCGGACGTCGACGCCGAGCGCGGCCATGACCCGCTCCTGGTGATCGCGGAAGCGGAGGACCTCGTGCTTGCTCGGGGCGCGCGAGGCGACGTCGAGCTTCCCCCCGAGGCGATCGCCGCGCTCCCACAGCGATACCTCGTGCCCGCGCCGGCGCGCGACGCGCGCGGCCTCCAGTCCCGCCGGTCCGCCGCCGACGACCATGACGCGGCAGGGATCCGCGCTCGGCCGGTCCCAGCCCGGCTCCCACTCCAGCTCGCGCGACACCTCGGGGTTGACGGCGCAGCGCGCCTGCTCGGCCCGCGAGATCAGGTCGAGGCAGGCGTTGCAGGCGATGCACGGCGTGATCTCGTCCAGCCGGCCCTCGCGCACCTTGCTGGGCCAGTCCGGGTCGGCGATCAGCCCTCGGCCGATCCCCACCAGGTCGGCCTCCCCCTCGGCCACGGCCCGCTCGGCGAGAGCGGGGTCGTCGAGGCGCCCGGCGGCGATCACCGGCACGCCCACGGCGGCCTTGACCTGCCGGGCGAACGACAGGAGACAGCCGCGCTCCATCGACATCGGCGGGATCGACAGATGCAGCGTGTGCCAGGTCCCGGCGGTGACGCTCAGGCAGCTGACGCCGGCGGCCTCCAGCCACCGTGCCAGCTGCACGGCCTCGTCGATGTCGAACCCGCCCTCGAGGCCCTCGGTTCCCGTGATGCGGCAGAACACGGGATAGTCGGCGCCGCACGCGGAGCGGATCGCCGCCACGATCTCCAGCAGGAAGCGCGCGCGACCGCTCAGGTCGCCCCCGTACTCGTCGGTGCGCCGGTTCACCAGCGGCGAGAGGAACTCGCACGGTAGGTAGCAGTGCGCGGCGTGGACCTCGACGTAGTCGAAGCCCGCCTCACGACAACGGACGGCCGCGGAGGCGTACAAGCCGATGAGCTCGCGGATGTCGTCCTGCGTGAGCTCGCGGGGAACGGGGGTCCGCGGCGACAGGGGCACGGGCGACGGCGCGACCGGTTCGCTGAGATTGGTCTGGCGGCCCGGGTGCCAGAGCTGGATGCCGATCGGCACGCCCTCGGCGTGGACGGCGTCCACGAGGCGCGCGAGGTCCGGGATGAAGCGGTCGTCGTGCAGGCGCAGCTCCGGGCCGATCGCAGACGGGCCGGGCGCGACGAGGCTGGCCTCGACCGTCAGCATGCCGATCCCGCCGCGGGCCCGCCGGCGGTAGTAGGCGATGGTGGGGTCGTTGGCGAAGCCGTCCTCGCCCGGCATGCCCGACCCCATCGGCAGCATGACCAGGCGGTTGCGGGCCTGGATCCCGCCGATCGCGATCGGCTCGAACAGCTGCCCCGCATGGCTCATCGCTGCCTCCTCAGACTCCCAGGCCGCGACCGACGATGTCGCGCATGATCTCGTTGGTCCCGCCGTAGATGCGCTGAACGCGGCCGTCGCGCCACATGCGGGCGATGGGGTACTCCTCCATGTAGCCGTAGCCTCCGTGCAGCTGCAGGCACCGGTCCAGGATCGAGAACTGCAGATCGGTGGCCCAGGCCTTGACCCCCGCCGCCTCCTCCGGGGTCAGCTCCCCGGTGGTCTGCGCCACGATGCACCGGTCCACGTACGCGCGCGCGACGTCGAGCTCGATGCGCATGTCGGCCAGCATGAACCGGACGGCCTGATGGCTGCCGATCGGTCGTCCGAACGTGCGTCGCTCGCGGCAGTGCTCGAGCGTCAGCTCGAACGCGCGCTCGCTGGCGGCGACGGCCGACACCGCCATCGAGAGCCGCTCGCGGGGGAGGTTGGCCTTCAGGAGGTCCAGACCCCGGCCCTCGACGCCCAAGAGGTTGTCCACCGGGACGCGGACGTCCTCGAAGAACAGCTCCGCAGTGTCCTGAGCCCGGCGGCCGATCTTCTCCAGCTTGCGACCCCGCTGGAACCCCTCCATGCCCTCCTCGACCATGAGCAGGCTCAGCTCGCCGGCGTCGCCGGTGCGCGCGGCGACGATGACGAGGTCGGCCTGGATCCCGCTGGTCACGAACGTCTTGGAGCCGTTCACCACGTAGTGGTCGCCGTCGCGACGCGCGGTCGTCTGGATCGCCCGCAGGTCCGACCCGGCGCCGGGCTCGGTCATCGCGATCGCGACGACGAGCTCGCCGGAGGTGAAGCCGGGCAGCCAGCGCGCCTGCTGCTCGGCCGTGGCGTGCTCGACGAGGTACGGGGCGATGATGTCGTTCTCCATCGTGAAGCCGTCGCCGGCCACGCCCGCGTACGCGACCTCCTCGTCGATGATCGCGTTGAAGCGAAAGTCGCGGATGCCGGCGCCACCGTGCTCGGGTGGCGCCTCGAAGCCGACGAGCCCCTGCTCGGCCGCCTTGCGCCAGAACCCCCGGTCGACCATCCCGGCCGCCTCCCAGGCCTCGGTGTGGGGCACCGCCTCGCGCGCGAGGAACGCCCGCACCGACGCGCGGAAGTCGTCGTGCTCGGCGATGAACAGCTCCCGCCGCATGTCAGCCCAGCCTCGTCCCCGCGTCCAGGCGCACGACCTCGCCGTTGAACAGCGTGGTCTCCAGGAAGGTGCGCACGAGCGCGGCGAAGTCGTCGGGGCGGCCCAGGCGCTTGGGGAACAGGTGGATGTCGAGGAGGCGCCGGCGGCGCTCCTCGTCCAGCCCAGCGACCATCGCCGTGTCCATGATGCCGGGGGCGACGGAGAGCACGCGGATGCCGAGCGGCGCGAGATCGCGCGCGAGCGGGAGCGTGAGCGCGACGATCCCGCCCTTGGACGCCGAGTACGCGGTCTGTCCGACCTGCCCCTCCATGGCGGCGATGGAGGCGACGTTGACGATCACACCGCGCTCCCCGTCGACGCCGGGATCGTTGTCGGCCATGTGCCGGGCCGCGTTGCGGACGACGTCGTAGAGGCCGATGAGGTTCACCTCGATCGTGCGCCGGAACACGTCGAGCGAGAACATCTCGCCCTTGCGGTTGACGGTGCGCCCGGCCGGGCTGATGCCCGCGCAGCAGACGGCGGCGTCGATGCGCCCGAACCGCTCCCGCGCCCCGTCCACCGCGGCGCGGACCTGCTCGGGGACCGACACGTCGACCGGGAAGAACGCCACGGCGTCGCCCAGCTCGTCGGCGATCGCGGCCCCGGCCGATCCCGGAAGGTCGAGGATCGCGGCCCGGCCGCCCGCCGCGGCGAGCATCCGCACGACGCCCTCGCCGAGCCCTGAGGCGCCGCCGGTGACGATGGCGGTCGTGTCCTGTGCGCGCATCGCCGCCTCCCTAGCGACCGGCCGGCACCGCCGCCGGCTCGTCGACCCATCCGAACAGCTTGTTGACGCGCTGGCGGTTGCGCTCGTCGAACTCGGAGTACCAGCCGCCGCGCCCGACCTCGGGCACGCCCAAGCGCGTCACGAGCTCGGCCCGCAGCTCGGCGACCTTGAAGCCGATCGAGATGACGTCGAAGATCGGCGTGAGCGGCTCGTCGATGCGCGCGATGCCGAAGTGCGAGGCGAACGTGCTGAGACCGGCGCTGCCGATGAGGATCGCCTCGGCGCCCGCGGCGGCCATCTCCTGGGCGCGCGCGGCGATGTCGTCGCGCACGATCTCGGGCCGCTCGAAGCCCTCGGTGAAGATCGTCGCGGTGGGCGTGACGAGCTGGCGCTGGCCGGCGTAGCGCGCCGACAGGCCGTGCTGATGGACGACCTGGTCCAGATGCGCCGACCAGGTGGCGTCGGCGACGGTGACGATGCCGAAGCGCCAGCCGTAGCCGAGCACGAGGCCCAGCGCGGCCTCCATCGGCCCGACCACCGGGATGCGCAGCAGAGAGCGCGCCTCCGACACGCCCGGATCGCCCGAGCAGGCCACGAGCACCGCGCCCGCCCCCTCGCGCTCGAGCTCCAGCATCTCGTTGACGACGTCCACCTTGTTGAGCAGCGTCGGGTAGGCGATCGCCGTGTCCGTCGCCCGGCGAAGGTGGCGCACGTAGCGGTGGAGGATCTCGGTGTCGTCACGCTTGACGCGTTCCAGGTTGCCGGTGATCAGCTCGGTGTAGGGCCCCGACGCCGCCTCGGTGTTGACGTGGACGACTCCGATCCTCATGGCGCTCCTGACGTGTCGGTGAAGGGGTCGGCGACGACATTATCAGACGACCGGTTGATAGAAATTCGGCCGCGCGAAGACCGTCGGATCGTTAGACTCAGCGACTCCTACTATCAAACGGTTGCTTGAATCTGGGGTCCACGGCTGGTTAGCTGTCCGCACGGCCGTCGCCTGCTTGCACCTTGAGATCGATGCGAAGGGACCGAAGCGAATGACACTGGACGGAGAGGTCCGAGCCGGCGATCACGGCGTGACGGCAGCGCTCCACCGGTACATGGAGACGGACGAGCAGAAGCAGCTGCGCGAGGCAGTCCGCCATCTCGCGCGCCGCTACGGCCACGCCTACTACCTCGAGGTCTCGCGCCGACGGGGTCACGCGACCGAGCTGTGGCAGGACCTCTCTCGAGCGGGCTACACGAGCGTGAACCTCCCCGAGGAGTACGGAGGCGCCGGCGCCGGCGTCGCCGACCTGGCGATCGTCTGCGAAGAGCTGGCCGCGGCCGGGACCCCCTCGTTCATGCTCATCGTCTCCAGCGCCATCTGCGGCGAGCTGCTGGCCCGTCACGGCAGCGACGAGCAGAAGGCCGAGTGGCTGCCCCGTATGACCTCCGGCGAGACCAAGCTCGCGTTCTCCATCACCGAGCCCGACGCCGGCCTCAACACGCACATGCTCAAGACCACGGCCTCGCGCATCGGCAACACCTATCGGCTGCGCGGCAGCAAGTACTACGCGTCCGGCGTCGACGAGGCGGAGGCGATCGTGGTCGTCGCTCGCACGGGGACCGACGAGCGGACGGGCCGCGGCCAGCTCTCGCTCTTCCTCGTCAACTCCGACGCCCCCGGCCTCACCAAGCAGCTGATCGAGGTCGAGATGGTCGCCCCCGAGCGCCAGTACTCGCTCTTCTTCGACGACGTCATCGTCCCCGAGAGCCGCCGCATCGGCCTCGAGGGCGACGGGCTGAAGATGCTCTTCTCCGGTCTGAACCCGGAGCGGATCATGGCCGCCGCGCTCGAGAACGGCATCGCGCTCTACGCGCTTGAGAAGGCCGCGGCCTACGCGCGCGAGCGCACCGTCTGGGACGGGAAGCCGATCGGCACCCATCAGGGCATCTCGCACCCGCTCGCCAAGGCCAAGATCGACGTCGAGCTGGCGCGGCTCATGACGCAGAAGGCGGCCTGGCAGCACGACAACGGCCTGGACGCCGCCGAGGCCGCCAACATGGCCAAGTACGCCGCCGCCGAAGCCTGCCTCCAGGCGCTCGACCAGGCGATCCAGACCCATGGCGGCAACGGCCTGGCGACGGAGTACGGCCTTGCCACCCTCTGGGGCGCCGCCCGCCTGCAGCGGACCGCGCCGGTGAGCCGCGAGATGATCTTCAACTACATCGCCCAGCACTCGCTGAGCCTGCCGCGCTCCTACTGAGCGATGGTCCCGAGGAGGAGAGAGCCATGCCCACGGCCGCGCCCGCGGTACCCGACTTCGACCCGAGGTCGCCCGAGTACCTGAGAGACCCGCACGTCGCGGTCCAGGGACTCCTGCAGACGACGCCGGTCTTCTACCACCCCGCGATCGACGCCTACTACGTGCTGCGCTACGACGACGCGCGCGAGGTGCTCACCGACTGGGAGACGTACTCCTCGCGCGCGTACAAGGCCATGCCGGTGCGCGACGACCTGCGCGACCGTATCCCGCACGAATACGAGCGCGCCGGGCAGGTGGTCCAGGGCGGCCAGATCCTCAACATGGATCCCCCGCAGCACACCGCCCAGCGCCGGGCCGCGCAGCGCACGTTCACGCACCGTCGGGTCAACGACCACCGGCCGCGGATCGCCGCGATCGCCGACGAGCTCATCGACGGATTCGCCGACCGCGGGCGCTGCGATCTGCTCAACGACTTCGCCGTCCAGCTCACGCTGCGCGTCGTCGGCACGCTGCTGAACGTGCCGCGGGAGATGCTGCCCGGCTTCCAGGCGTGGATCAACGACATCTTCGGGATCCTCGCGCCGATCGACCTGCGGCCCGAGGACGTCACCACTCCCGACGAGCAGCTGGTCGCCACCTACGAGCGCGTCCACGCCGCCTACCTGACCTACTCGCGATTCGTGCAGGAGCGGCGCGAGGCCCCCGGCGACGACCTCGCCTCGGCGATGCTCACGATCACCGACGACGACGGCCGCCCCGCGCTCAGCAACGACGACGTGCTCGCGCACATGGTGGGGATCACCGCCGCGGGCACGGACACGACCGCGAACCTCATCGTGAGCATGGTCCGGCTCTTCACCGCGGCGCCGGACCAGCTCGAGCTCGTCCTCGCCGACCCGTCGCTGTGGGAGAACGCCATCGCCGAGGGCCTGCGGCGCGCCGCGATCTCCAATCAGGTGTTCCGGATCGCCACGCGTGACGCCGAGATCGCCGGGATGCGCATCCCCGCGGGCAGCAAGGTCGGGGTCGTGCTGCCCGCCGCGAACGCCGACCCGGCGAAGTTCCCCGACCCGCTGCGCTTCGACGTGCGGCGCGAGAACGCCGGCGAGCACCTCTCGCTCGGCCGCGGGCGGCACTTCTGCCTCGGAGCGCCCCTCGCACCGCCGGAGGCCCAGATCGCGCTGCAGACGCTGTATCGCCGGCTGCCCGACCTGCGGGCCGACCTGGATCAGGAGCTCAGCTACGTTCCGGCGCTCAGCGTGCGCGCGATCCTCGGCCAGGACGTCACGTGGAGGGTGGACTGATGGGCGACCTGGAAGGCCGGGCGGGGATCGTCACCGGAGCGGCGGGCGGCATCGGGCGGGCGTGCGCGGTCGCGCTCGGCGCCCAGGGGGCGGCCGTCGTCGTCACCGACCTCGAGCGCCAGCGCGCGCAGGGCGAGGAGACCGTCGCGTTGGTCGAGGCCGCCGGCGGCCGCGCCGTCTTCGTCCCGGGCGACGTCGCGCGCGAGGAGGACCAGGAGCACCTCGTCGAGGCCTGCGTGGCGTCGTTCGGGAGCCTCGACTTCGCGCACAACAACGCCGGCATCGAGCTGCACGGCACCGTCGAGGAGACGGCGGTCGCCGACTGGGACGCGCTGATGGACGTCAACCTCAAAGGCGTGTGGCTCGGCCTCAAGCACCAGATGGCGTACATGCGCAGCCACGGCGGAGGCTCGATCGTCAGCACCTCGTCGCTGGCCGGCGTCATGGGCTTCCCGGGCTTCGCCGCGTACATCGCGGCCAAGCACGGCGTGATCGGCCTCACGCGGGCAGCGGCGATCGAGGGCGCCGAGGCGGGCATCCGCGTCAACGCGATCGTGCCCACGATCGTCCGCACACCGATGGTGGAGCGCTTCGCTCCCGACCAGGAGGCGCGTCTCACGGCCCCGCAGGCGATCAAGCGCTTCAGCGAGCCGAGCGAGGTCGCCGAGGCGGTCGTGTGGTTGATCTCCGACCGCTCCTCGCTGGTCACCGGCGTCCCGTTTCGCATCGATCTCGGCACGTCCGCCGGATACGCGAGCTGACATGGCCGGCCGGACCTGGTTCATCACCGGCGCGTCGGGCGGCTTCGGGCGAGCGTGGACCGCGGCCGCCGTGGCGCGCGGCGACCGGGTCGCGGCCGCCGCCCGCAGCCCCGAGCGGCTCTCCGATCTGGTCGCGCAGCACCGTGATGCGGTGCTCCCCCTGCCGCTGGACGTGACCGACCGCGAGGAGGCGTTCGCCGCGGTCCGGCGCGCGCACGAGCGCTTCCAGCGCCTCGACGTCGTCGTGAACGCGGCCGGCCACGGCCTCAACGGGATGGTGGAGGAGGTCTCCGAGCGGCAGGCGCGCGCCCAGATCGACACGAACCTCCTCGGCGCGCTCTGGGTCACCCAGGCGGCCCTGCCGATCATGCGCTCCCAGCGCTCCGGCCACATCGTGCAGGTGTCGTCGGTGGGCGGCGTCTGCGCGTTCCCGGGTCTGGGGATGTACCACGCGTCCAAGTGGGGTCTGGAGGGGCTGACCGAGTCGCTCGCCGCCGAGGTGGCGCCGTTCGGCATCCGCGTGACGCTCGTCGAGCCCGGTGGCTTCGCCACGGGAGCCGACGCCGCCGCCCACCACGCCGAGCCCCTCGCCGCCTACGACGACTTTCGCCGGGAGGCCCGCCGGCGGGCGCGCGGCCGACGCGCCGAGCTCGGGGATCCCGCCGCGTCCGCCGAGGCGCTGCTGCGGGTCGTCGACGCCGACGACCCGCCGCTGCGCGTCTTCTTCGGCAGCGCCCCGCTGGCGATGGCCGAGTCGGCCTACGAGCAGCGACTGGCCGCGTGGCGCGCCTGGCAGCCCGTGGCCGAGCAGGCGCACGGCGCCCGAGAGGAGGCGAGCGGCTGATGGCCGCATTCGACCTCGCCCAGACCGACCGCCTCCTGTCGACGACCCGGGCGGTGCGGCGGCGCCTGGACCTCGACCGGCCGGTCGACCGGCAGCTGGTTCTCGACTGCGTGCGCCTGGCCACGTACGCCCCCAGCGCGAGCAACACGCAGCGGTGGCGCTGGCTGGTCGTCACCGACTCGGAGCTGCGCGGCGGGATCGCCGAGATCACCCGCCGCCTGTTCTACCGCGACGTCAAGCAGGCGGCGACGTCGCCCGACCCCGCGACGCGGCGCATCTACCGGGCCTCCAAGCACCTCGTCGACCACCTGCATCGCGTGCCGGTCCACGTGATCCCCTGCCACCTCGGCAGGCCGGCGGTCGAGCGCGGACCGGTCGGGCTGTCGTCGTTCTACGGCTCGATCCTGCAGGCGGTGTGGAGCTTCCAGCTGGCCCTCCGCAGTCGTGGGCTCGGATCGGTCTTCACGACGATGCACCTGAAGGCCGAGCGCGAGGTGGCGGAGCTGCTGGGCATCCCCGACGACGTGACGCAGATCTGCCTGATTCCGGCCGCCTACACGATCGGCGAGGACTTCAGGCCGCCGCCGCGCCGGCCGGCGGAGGAGGTGACCTACTGGGACCGCTGGGGCACCAGCGCATGAGAGGAGCGATCCGGCCATGAGCACCGACGACCAGGCCTTCGACGAGCTGCGGCGCGAGGTGCGCCGCCTGCGCGACCGCGAGGAGATCCGCGACTGCGTGATGCGCCACGCACGCGGCGTCGATCGCCACGACGTCGAGCTGACCAACGCCTGCTACCACTCCGACGGCGTCGCCCGATACGGCTCGACCGTGATCCCGGGCCCGGAGCACGGGCAGTGGTCCAACGAGGCCCACACCGGCCGGTTCGCGCTGCACCTGCACCACATCACCACGCACAACTGCGAGATCGACGGGGACGTCGCCTACTGCGAGAGCTACGTCGTCGGCACGTTCCTGTCGCCCGACCAACGGCGCGCGTCCATGGTCAGCGGCCGCTACTTCGACCAGCTCGAGCGGCGCGACGGCGCCTGGCGGATCGCGGTGCGGCGGACGGTCGTCGACATCTGCCTCGAGGGCGACGCGTCGTTCCTGGGCGCGTTCCGCGGAAGCGAGATCGACGTGCGCGACTTCTGGAGCCGCCGGGACCTCTCCTATCAGCGCCCGCTCGACGTCGAGACGCCGGCGCCGGCGTGGCACTGACGCCCGGCGTCAGTCCCGCTCCCAGTCGGCCCAGAACGCCGGCAGCTGGTACTTCGCGGTGACGCCGCCGTCGACGCACAGCGTCTGCCCAGTGACGTAGCCGCCGAGGTCGGAGGCGAGGAACAGGATCGCCCGGGCGACGTCGTCCGGGCTGCCCATCCGCCGCAGCGGCACCAAGCGCTCTTGGAGAGCGCGGTGCTCCGGGGTGGAGATGCGGTCGATCTCGGGCGTGTGGATGATCCCGGGGGCGACCGCGTTGAAGCGGATGCCCTCCATGCCGTACTCCAGCGCAAGCGTGCGCACGAGGCTCATGAGCCCGGCCTTGGCGGCCGAGTAGGGCGCCTGGCCGGGGAGGCCGGACAGGCCGCCGATCGAGGAGATGAACACGAACGCGCCGCCGCGCCCCTGCTCCATCATGGGCCCCACGGCGGCCCGGGCGGCGTTGACGGCCGGTTTCAGGGAGATCTCGACGATGCGGTCCCACGCCGCCTCGTCGGAGTCGAGCAGGCGCGCGCCCCGCTTGGCGCCGTCGCCCACCACCCCGACCACGATGTCGATCGAGCCGAGCGCCCGCCGGGTCTCGGCCACCGCGGACGCGACGTCGCCGGCACGCGTGGCGTCGCCGGCGAGGGACACGGACCGGCGGCCGCTGCGCTCCGCGATCGCCGCCGCGGCCGTCGCCGCGGCGGGGTCGATGTCCAGGCAGGCGACGCCGGCGCCGGCGCCGGCCAGCGCCGCCACCGTGGCCTGGCCCATGCCCGCGCCGGTGCCGATCACCAGCGCGGCCCGTCCGTCGAGAGCGAGGCCGGTCATCGGTGCGTCCATCTCGGGTCCTTTCTCCGGGTTCAGCCGCGCCCGAGCTCCCGGGCGTAGTCGTCCAGCGAGCGGCCGCCGATGCGCTCGGACACGTAGGCGGCCGACGCGCGGTTGTCCGCCGCCACGACGTAGCCGGTCTCGTCGTAGACCGAGGGGATGCCGTCGCGGATGGCCTCCGGGGTGTGCGCCTCGTCGGACGGGGACATGTGCCCTGCGGTCTCGCCGATGAACAGGCGCGAGAACCCGCGGCCGAACGCGGAGAAGAACTCGCCGCTGGCGGGACAGTCCTCGTGGACCAGCCAGGCCAGCGCCGGCGCGACCGCCCACGCGGGCAGGTTGTCCTCCATCCAGGCCCGATAGGCGGGGTCGGCCAGATGGCGCCGCACACCGTCCGTGCATCCGGCGACGCTCAGCGTGTTGACCTGGATGCCGTGCGGCGCGCCCTCGACGGCGAGCGCATTGGCGAGCCCCAGCAGCGCGCCCTTGGCGGCCGCGTACGCCGCGTTACGAGCCATGCCGAGCATCACCCGCGACCCGATCATCACCACGCGCCCGTAACCGGCGTCGACCATATGCGGCCACGCCGCCTGTGTCGCGTACCAGGCGCCGCGCAGGTGGCTGTCGACGGTCGCGTCGAAGACGTCGTCGGGGTAGTCGGCGAACTCCCCGAACTGGTAGATGCCGGCGTTGTTGACCAGGATGTCGATGCGCCCGAAGCGCTCGAGAGCCGTTGCGACCGGCGCCTGGGCGCCGGCCTTGTCGCCGACGTCGGAGGCACAGGCGACGGCGGCCCCGCCGGCCTCGGTGATCTCTGCGACGACGGCCTCGGCGGCCGATCCGGTGCGGTTGTTGACGACGACCCGCGCGCCCCGCCGCGCCAGCAGCAGCGCGTGCTCCCGTCCCAAACCCCGCCCGGCGCCGGTGATCACCGCGACGCGTCCGTCGAAGCGCAGATCGCCGGTGGCTCCGCGTGCCCCGTTGCCGTGGGAACCGCTCATCGCGCTTCCGTGAGGCCCGCTCAGGAGAGGATGGGCTCGTTGCGCGCGAAGTCCCAGTCGGGATGCGGCGGCTCACCGTCCCAATGCGGGCCGGTGGCGTCGTGGTTGAGCGAGATCCGGCGCTCGTGGAAGCGCCACTCGCCGTCGACCCGTCGCAGCACGTCGCGGGCGCTGCAGCTCCAGCGCACGATGATCCGCGGAGGCTCGTAGACGCCGGTGACGAGGAAGTACATGCGGGCCACGCAGTAGTCCTCGCGACCCTCGGGATCGGGATCGACCACCACGTTTGTCACGTGATGCTGGTAGGTGACCCCGATCGGGTCCGCGTTCCAGGCGCGACCCGTGGCGACGCTGAATTCAGGCGTGCTCGGCTCCCCGTCGTAGCGGGTGATGCGCCCGCCGGGCGCGAAGCACGCCTTGATCGCCTCCTCGTCGGCATCGTTGAGACCCATGTAGAAGCGGTCGTACAGCTCACGGATCAGCACGCGATCCTCAACCGTGATGCGGCTCACAGGCCCCCTCCTCTCGGCTCCGTCGCCGTGGACTCCGCGAGCGCGGCCCGGGCATCCAACAGATGCCCCATGCGCTCGGACTTGGTCAGCAGGTAGCGCTGGTTCTCCGCCGTCGGGATCGGCGGCATCGGCACGCGCTCGACGATCTCGAGGTCGTAGCCCTGCAGGCCGGTGTACTTGGCCGGGTTGTTCGTCATGAGGCGCAGCCTGCGCACCCCGAGGTCGGCCAGCATCTGCGCGCCGATCCCGTAGTCGCGATCGTCCACGGGCAACCCCTGGATGAGATTGGCGTCGACGGTGTCGAGGCCCCCGTCCTGCAGCGAGTAGGCGCGGATCTTGTGCGTCAGGCCGATGCCGCGTCCCTCGTGACCGCGCAGGTAGATCACGACGCCGCTGCCCTCAGCCGCGATCCGGGCGAGGCTCTCGCGCAGCTGATGGCCGCAGTCGCAGCGCCGCGAGCCGAACACGTCGCCGGTCAGGCACTCGGAGTGGACCCGGACGAGGGTGGCGTCGTCGCGCTCGACGTCGCCCAGGACGAACGCCACGCTCTCGGTTCCGTCGATCAGGGACTCGTAGACGTGGCACGTGAACGTCGCCCAGTCGGTCGGGAGCTCCGCGGTGGCCACGCGCCGGACGAGCCGCTCGGTCCGATGGCGGTGGCGCACGAGGTCGGCGATGGAGATGAGCAGCAGGCCGTGGTCGTCGGCGAAGCGCCGCAGGTCCTGCAGGCGCGCCATCTGGCCGGCGTCGTCGACGACCTCGCAGATGACGCCGGCGGGCCGGCAGCCCGCCAGCCGGGCCAGGTCCACCGCCGCTTCCGTGTGGCCCGCCCGCTTGAGGACGCCGCCGGGGCGGGCGCGCAGCGGGAACACGTGGCCCGGTCGCGCGAAGTCCTCGGCCCGACGCAGCGGCTCGGCCAGCGCGCGCAGGGTTGCGGCCCGGTCGGCCGCGGAGATCCCAGTGGAGGTTCCGTCGCGCAGGTCCACCGAGACCGTGAACGCGGTGCCGTGGCGCTCGGTGTTCTGCTCGACCATCAGCGGCAGCGCCAGCTCGTCGCAGCGCTCCGCGGACAGCGGCGCGCACACGACGCCGGAGGTGTGGCGCACGACGAACGCGATCCGCTCCGGGGTGGCGAACTCGGCCGCCATCACCAGGTCGCCCTCGTTCTCGCGGTCCTCGTCGTCGACGACGACGACGATCTCGCCCCGGCCGATCGCTGAGATCGCGTCGGGGATGGCTGCGAATCTGTTCGTCATTTTGAACGCATGATCGGAATGACGGAAACGCTAGCCGTTCGCCCGGGCCCCGTCAAGGACCGGCGGCGCTCCACTCGAACATCCGGTCGTCTTGGCATGGTGCGACGCGTGACATCAGATCGGGCGGTCCGCCGCTCGGGATGACGCTCGCCGACGCGGTGGCCGCCGCGAGCGCGTCGTCGTCGTGTTTCGCCCGCAACTCCGGCGTGACCGTGGGCGACGTCCGACAGGCCGAGCGCCTCGATGCGCGGCGCGACGAGCATGCGATCACCCGCCGTGCACGGGCGCCGGGGCCCGCTCAGGCGCCGCCGGAGCGGACGGAGGCCGCGGCTCCGAGGGCCCCGGCGGGCCGGACTCGGCCCCGGGCCGCCCGGCGACCCGACCGGCCAGCAGGCGGAGGCGCTTGCCGAAGTACTCGGCCAGGCCGTCGGGGTGCAGCAGCAGGATCTGGATCAGGCCGATGCCCGACACCAGGGCGTACCAGTCGCTGAACCCGCTGATGCTGCTGAGCAGCACGTAGAACACGCCGCCGACCGCGATGATGCCCGCGACGATGCCGCCGCTGACCGCGGCGATGCTGCCGATGTACACCATGATCAGCACGAAGATCGACGGGAAGGCGCCGTACGCGCCGCTGGCCAGGACGAGGAACGGGTTCGCGTACGCGAGCACGCCGCCGGCGAGCGCCGCGATCGAGCTGGACAGCGCGAAGGCCTGCAGCTTGACGGCGGGCACGTCGACGCCGGCGACCGCGGCAGCGCGCTCGTTGCTGCGCACGGCGAGCATGCGGCGGCCGATCCCGCTGCGCCGCACGTTCCCGACGGCGAGGGCGACCACGACGAGGACGACGAGGACGAAGATCCCGTAGCGGGTCGGGTGCGCGAACGGGTCGAGCGAGAGCCCCAGCAGCTCCGGGCTGGGGACCGGCAGGCCGTCCAGGCCGCGCGTGATGTCGTCGTTCTTGAAGATCAGCGCGTCGACGGTCACGGCGGCGCCGAGCGTCACGATCGCCAGGCTGAGGCCGCGGACGCGCAGCGCAGGGGAGCCCAGGAGCGCCCCCACCGGGGCGGCCACGATCGCGGCCAGCAGGATGGGGACCGGGAACGGCAGCGCACCCCAGTCCGTCGCCAGCTTCGCGGTCAGGAGGGCGCCGATGCCCGCGAACGTGAGCTGCATCAGCGATATCTGGCCGACGAAGCCGGTCAGCACGACGAGCGAGAGCGCCAGGATCCCCATGGTCAGCGAGTAGGCCATCGCGCTCGCGTAGGTCGTGTTGAACACGGACAGGAGCAGCACCGCCACCGCCGAGCACACGGCCACTGGGATCAGCCGGGTGCGGAACCCGGCCGGCGAGCGCGGCGGCCGGCCGGCCGACAGCGCGCCGCGCGTGGGCAGCGCACGCCCGAAGACGACCATCACGAGGATCACGATCACGAACGGCGCCGCCGTCTGAGCACCCGGCAGCGTCCACAGCTGGAACACCGCGGTCTCCGCCCAGGCGATGCCGAAGGCGGCGAGGGTGGTGATCCAGAAGGACGAGAACCGCCCCACGAGCGCCGCGGCGAGCGCGGGCAGCACGACCAGCGGCATCGTCGCCGTGTCCAGCGACGTCACCGGCGCGATGAAGACGCCGGCGAGCGCGGCGAGCGCGCAGCCGAGACCCCAGTTCAACGCCGAGATCATCGTCGGCGAGTAGCCGAGCAGCGCAGCCCCACGCTCGCTCTGCGAGACCGCCTGAGTGGCCAGTCCCAAGCGGGTGAAGCGGAACGCCACCCACAGGAGCGCGGTCGCCCCCAGCGCGATGACGGCCATGTAGATGCGGTCCTCGCCGACGAAGGCATCGCCGAGCGACACGCCGTCGCTCGGGAGCAGCGACGGCACGATCGTCGCCTCGTTGCCCCACAGGAGGGACGCGAGTCCCTGCAGCGCCGCGAGCAGGCCGAGCGTGACGAGCACCTTGGCCAGCGCCGGCGCCTCGCGCAGCGGCCGCAGGACGCCCGTCGCGATGAGCGCTCCGCCGATGCCGGCGCCGACCATCACGACCGCGAGCGCGAGCCCGCCCGGGACGTCACGCTCGACGAGCGCCAGGTAGCACCAGGTGGCGAACATCGCGATGCCGCCCTGGGCGAAGTTCAGGACGCCGGACCCCTTGTAGATCGCGACGATCCCGTTGCCGAGCAGCGCATAGGCGGCGCCGGCGCCCAGGCTCATCATCAGCCACACGAGAACCTCAGGCATCGCCTGTCCCTCCCACCGTCGTGACTCCGGCCGCGCCGTCCTCCTCGAGCCGCTCGTACACCCGCTCGCCCATGTAGCTGGCGCGCAGCAGCTCGCGGTTGTGCCGCAGCTCGCGAGCCGAGCCGCTGAGGACCACCCGCCCGCGGTCGAGCACGTATGCGCGATCCGACACCTCGAGCGCGAGGTCGACGTGCTGCTCGACCATCAGGACCGCCGTGCCGAGGTCGTCGGCGATGCGGCGCACCACCGGCAGCAGCCGCTGGACGATGACCGGCGCCAGGCCCATGCTCATCTCGTCGACGAGCAGCACCTTCGGGCGGGAGGCGAGCGCTCGCGACAGCGCGAGCATCTGCTGCTCGCCGCCGGACAGCAGACCCGCGCGCCGGTCCAGCAGGTCACGCAGCGCAGGGAAGTACCCGAGCACCTCGTCGACCGTGGCCCGGGCGTCGCCCCGGCGCACGGCGAGGCGGAGGTTCTGGCGGGAGGTCAGCTCGAAGAACAGACCGCGGTCGTCGGGCACGAACGCCAGACCCCGGCGCGCGGCGAGGTGCGGGCGCCCGCCGCGCACCGGCTCGCCGCAGACCTGCACCGTGCCGCGGGCCGCGCGCATCACCCCGGCCAGCGCCAGCAGCATCGTCGTCTTGCCGGCGCCGTTGGGCCCCAGGACCGAGACCACCTCCCCCGGCTCGAGCCGGAGGTCGACGTCGTGGACGACCTGGACGCCGTCGTAGCCGACGCACAGCTGCTCGCACTCCAACGCGGCGGTCATGCGCCCTCCTCCTCGTGGATCTCGGCCTGGGCCTCGGCTCCCAGGTAGGCGTCGATCACGTCCGGATGGCTGCGGATCTCCGCGGGCGGACCTGACGCGATCAGGCGGCCGAAGTTCAGCACGTGGATCGTGTCGCAGACGCCGAGCACCAGCCCCATGTCGTGATCGACGAGCCCGACGGTGAGCCCGTCGTCGACGAGCTGGCGCAGCGTGCGGCCGAGCCGGAGGCTGTCGTCGGAGTTGAGGCCCGCGGCCGGCTCGTCCAGCAGCAGCACGTCGGCGTCCCCGGCCAGCGCCCGCGCGATCGACACGAGCTTGCGCTCGCCGAGCGACAGCTCCGGCGGGTAGGCCGACGCGCGGTGCGCGAGGCCGAGACGCGCGAGCGCGCGATGGACCGCCTCGACGGCCCGGCGGTCCGCCCGCGGCCGGAGCAGGTCGATCGCGAACGACCAGCGGCGCGACGCCTCCGCGGTGACCAGGAGGTTCTCCTCGATGGTGAACTCGTCGAAGAGCTCGACGCCCTGGAAGGTGCGCCCGATGCCGGCCAGGGCACGCCGATGCGGCCGCCAGCGCGCGATCGAGCGCCCGTGCAGCCGGATGTCCCCCGACGCTCCGACCAGCCCGCTCACCGCGTCGATGAACGTCGTCTTGCCAGCCCCGTTGGGACCGATGATGCCGGTGAGCCGCCCGCGTTCGAGCGTCAGCGACACTCCGTCGACGGCGACGACGCCACCGTACCGGACCGTCAGGCCCTCGGTGGCGAGGACGGCATCGACCTCGGCCGGGCGGTCCTGCGCTGCTGCGAGCGCGCTCACACCGGACATGTGCTCTCGCGATCCCTCTGCTGTCGGGTCATTGGAGATCCGGGTCCGCGTCGCCCCGCCGCCGGCCCCGTCCAGGGCCGGCGGCGGGCGCCGCGTCCGGCGCCGGCCGGATCAGCCGCCGTTGCCGGTCGCCGCGTCGAGCGCCGCAAGGCCGTCGATCCAGCCGCCGTCCGTTCCCTCCTCGATGACGTTGAACTTGCCGTCCTGCCAGCGCAGGAACAGCGTCGCGGGCTGCTTGGTCGAGGTGGCCATCGACGGGCCGGGGTTCTTCCACTCCTTCGCGAGCGGCATCGGGACGCCATTGGCCGTGCGCATGTACTCGGCCAGCGCTTCGGGCGTCGCCTTGTCGAACCCGAGCTCCTTGGCGGCCTCGTACAGCCACATGACGTGGGCGTAGCCCCACTGCGGCGACTCGCTGCGGTAGTCGTAGCCGGCGCCCGACTCCTTCATCGCCTGCACGTACTGGGCGACCTCGGAATCCGCCTCATCGTCCCACGGCTTCCAGCCGCCGAGGCACACGGCCCCCTCCATGGCCGCGCCGAGCGGCTTGAGGACCTCCTCGTAGATGCAGGAGCTGCCGACGGAGCTGGTCTTCTCGGCGGGGAAGCCGGCCTGCTGGAACGCCTTGTACATGAGCGCGGTCGGGCCGGGCGACTGCTGGGTGATCACGAAGTCCGGGTCGTGCTTGAGGACCTGGTTGACGTACGGGGTGAAGTCGGTCGCGTCCACCGGCACGAAGACGTACTCGATCTCCTTGCCGCACCCCTCGATGATCGGCTTGGTCGCCTCGGGCTCCTCCCGGCGCTGCTGCGGGATGTCCTGGCCGAGCATCACGACCTTCTGGACGTCGTCGCGCTCGCACAGCCATGCCGCCACGGCGGCGTGCTCGCCGAAGGTGCCCGGGTGCGCGCCGAAGTTCCAGTCGTCGGAGAGCTTGTTGGCGCAGTTGAGGCTTGGCACCTTCGCCCGCTTGTAGATCTCCAGGCCGCTCATCGCCCAGGTGACTTCGCAGCCGATCTCGGCGATCACGTCGCCCTTCTCGAGCGTCCGGTTGGCGCAGACGGTCGCGGTCGCCGGCGTGAGCTCCGTCGCGCACTCGTCGATCACGACCTCGCGGCCACCGAAGCCGCCCTGGCTGTTGATCACGTGGGCCGCGGCCTTGGCGCCCTCCGCCTGGGGCGTGAGCAGGTCGAGGCCGGGCATTTTGATCGAGATCACGGGGATCCGGACCGGCGGCTTGCTCGGGTCGATCTTGCCGCCGCCCTCTGAAGCCGCCGCGGTCGTCGAGGCGGCCGTCGCCGCCTCGGCGCCGGTGGTGGCGCTCTTGTTCTCATCGCTGCTGCCGCATGCGGCCAGGCCGCCGAGGCACAGCACACCGGCCAGCAGGCCGCCGATCGCGCGCTTTCTACGCCGTGACATCGCTCTCCTCCGAAACACGTTTCGCCGCGCAGCGCCGGTGCCGGGACCCCCGCCCGGCGCCGGCCTGTTCGTCCGGCCGTCCGCGCGCAATCTACCAAACGCCCATTCGAAGTTCCAACCGACCGTTTGGCAGTGAGGACTCAGGCGGTCGCGTCGTGGTTGAGCTTGATGTCCCGCCGCCAGATCAACCACCGCCCATCGACGCGCCGCACGATGTCGCGCGAGTAGCAGCTCCACCGCACGTCGATCCGGGGCGGCTCCTTCACCTCGGTCACCAGGAAGTAGAAGCGGACCGCGCGGCAGTCCTCGCGACCCTCAGGGTCGGCGTCGACGATGAACGTGGTGATGTGGTGCTGGCGCGTCCGGTTCACCGGGTCGTCGGGCCATGCCGCTGCCGCCGCCGCGACCTGGTCGACCCCGCTCTTTGAGTGGTCCCAGCGATCCGTCTCCATGTCGGGGTGGTGCAGCGCCCGGATGGTGTCCACGTCGCCGGTGTTGAGCGCCCAGAGCATCCGGTCGTACAGCTCGCGGATCAGCACCCGGTCCTCGAGGGTCGGCTCGGCCATGTCGTCTCTCCTTGTCGATCGGATGTGTCACGGCGCCGGCCCGGCGCCGGAAGGCTGGTCTAGACGGGTTGCCGGTCGCCCTGCGCAAGCTCCGCGACCGGCTGCCACTCGCGCCAGGTCGCCAGCCGGCGCTCATAGAGGTCCTCCACCAGCGCAAGCGGCCCGGCCCCGAGGAACAGGCGCAGGGGCGGGTCCTCGGCGTCGACCAGGCGCAGAACGGCGCCGGCCGTGGCGGTCGGGTCCCCGAGCGTGTCGCGCGCGCCCGCCCGCCGCCGGCGCATCGCGTCGTGCGCCGCCGCATAGACGTCGAGCGGAGTCGACGTGCGCGCCGACGCGCCGCCCCAGTCGGTCGAGAACGGTCCCGGCTCGATGAGCGTGACCCGGATGCCGAAGCCGGCCACCTCCTGCGCGAGGGACTCGCTCAGGCCCTCCAGCGCCCACTTGGAGGCGTGGTAGATGCCCAGCGACGGGAAGGCGCAGACTCCGCCCACCGACGAGACCTGCAGGATGTGCCCGCTCGCCTGCGCGCGAAGGATGGGCAGCGCCGCCTGCGTCACCCACAATGCGCCGAACAGGTTGGTCTCGAGCTGATCGCGGGCCTCCTGCTCGGTGATCTCCTCGACCATGCCGAAGTGCCCGTAACCGGCGTTGTTGACGATGACGTCGAGGGCCCCGAAGCGCTCGTGGGCACGGCGCACGGCCGCGAACGCCGCCGCCCGGTCGGTCACGTCCAGCGCCAGCGGCAGGACCGCATCGCCGAACTCCGCCGCGAGCGGGTCGAGCGACCGGAGGTCCCGTGCGGTGGCGGCGACCCGGTCGCCCCGGCGCAGCGCGGCGACCGCCCACTCCCGGCCGAAGCCGCGCGACGTCCCCGTGATGAACCACACCTTCCCGCTCATGCCAGCGAGCCCTCCCATCCACGTTCGTGAACCACGCCCCGCCCCGCGGCGGCCATCAGCCCTCGTCGATCGCCCAGCGGACCATCCGGCGCATCGGCTCCATGCCGTCGTGCGGCAGGGCGAGCGTCCGGCTGCCGTCGTCCACGGCCAGGCCGTCGAGCGTGGTCCGCAACGCCTTGACGTGCTGCACGCCGTTGAGCGTCAGGGCGTCCCGCAGCCGTTCGCGCAACGCAGGCGGGTGGACGCCGACCGTCTGCGTGGCCTCGCTGAGCCAGGCCGGGACGCGGTCGACATCCGCGACCGGGACGAGGTTGACGACGCGGTTGGCCAGGCGATCGGCGAAGTCGACCGGATCCTCGGTGCGCGAGACGACCACGCCAGCCGAGGAGGCATCGCCGACCACCCGGTAGAAGTCGTCGTCGAGGGCGATCGCCTGGAGCTCGTCCTCGAGCTGGGGATCCGGACGCTTGGGCGCCGTCGACTCGAAGGCGGGCAGCGACTCCACGGCGGCGTGGACGGCCTCGCCGAGCCGCTCGAGGCGCTCGAGATCGGCCCCGTCGTCGGGATCGCACTCGACGTACACGACCCGCGCGCTCGAGCAGGCCGTCTGGTTGAGCCGACCGGCCATTAGCGCGATCCCGGCCGCCGCCTCGCGCATGCCGGCGCCGTCGTCGAGCGCCTCGCGGCCGACGATGGCGATCGACAGCTTCGGGTTCATGGCGATGAGCTCGATCCCCGGCGCCAGGTACTGCTGGATGTGCGTCATCGACGACCTGCCGCCCCAGGCGGTCAGCCGGTCGACTCGGGTCGGCCGGTAGATCTCCCGCTCGACGGCGGTGTCACCGCCCTTCCAGTAGGCCACCGCGCAGTGCCGTGTGACCGGATGGTCGGGGTCGAGGTCGATCATCGTGCGGACGATCGCCGCCGCCGTGAACGGGTCGTTCGACGGGGCCTTGATGAGGCAGTCGCACTTCGTCAGCGCCGAGCGGATCACGGTGACGCCGGCGACGACCGGGACGTTGCCGGCGATGACGTGGACGGTACGCGTCCCGACCGCTCGCACGCGCGTCCGCGCGCCGGGGCCGCCGTGGGGCACCCAGCCGTCGAGGTACGCCTTCCCGACGCTGGCCTCGACAGCGTGCTCCAGCAGCTCGCGCCGGAACCATCGCGGAAACGTCTCGTAGATCGGCTGCAGGACCGGCTCCGTCAGGTCCCCCGCCTCGAGGGCCAGGTCGAAGGCGGTCCGCATCAGCGGGTTGCGGTCGAGCGCGAGCCGCTCGCCCAGAGCCGCCAGGAAGTCGATGATCTCGTCCACCGGCGTCCGCGCAAGGTCGTGCAGGTCGTCGGCGTCAGCCAGCACGAGCTCCGCGGCATAGCGCCGCGGGTCGGGCGTGCGGAACCGGGCACCTGCGCGTCCCCCGAACTCGACGGCGTCGTCATCGGGCTCGATGACCCGGCCGCGGATGAGCAGCGGGACGTCGATGACCGGAGTCGATGCGGCGACCGCCATCAGATCGTGCTGACGTAGGTCATGAACTCGCTGTAGGCCTCCTCGGTGCCCGCGCACGAGATCTTGTCGTCGCCGCCCTCCAGCTCCGAGAAGCGGACGATCTCGCGCTCCACCCGTGGCCCCTTCCAGCCGCATGGGCAGGCGTCGTCCCAGTGCATCGTGACGCGGTCGCCCGTGATGAAGCCGCCCCAGTAGGTCTCCGCCAGCAGGTCGAAGAACGCGAAGCGGCCCGTCTGGATCCCCTCACGCGGCAGAACCGTCCCGTCCGCATCGAGAAGCAGCGGGATCGTGTACGGCGGGAAGTGGTAGTAGCCGGCGTCGCACAACGGCGCATAGCCCATGCACTCCGACATCCCGTAGATGCTCGACAGACGCTCGATGCCGAAGAAGTCGCGTAGGAGCGCCTCCCAGTCCTCCGGCGGGTCCTGCAGGCCCTTCAGCCCGCCGCTGGTGAAGAGGACGGAGCCTGGCGCGAACTGGCAGCGAACGCCTCGCTCGCGACCCTTGAGCGCGAGCCGGACCAGGTCGCCGGTGACGCCGTTGATGCGGACGCGCCGGCCCCGGAACTCGTCGGCGAGCTTCGCGAACCAGCGTTCGAGATCCTCGTCGCGGCGGCGGCCGGCCTCGATCAGCTGGGCGCGCTGCTCGAGCAGATCCGGGTCGATCTCGAGCTTGTCGAGCTCGCCGCGCTCCTCGGCCGTGCGCAGCCGGGCCGCGAGCGAGAGCAGATCGGACGAGATCGCATAGTCGTAGAGGACGTGGCGGTTCTCCTCGCCCTCGGCCGACTGCTCGCCCATCAGCCGCTGCATCTTGGTTCCGGTCGTGTGGCCGCTCCGGTAGCCGGGATAGAACGTCGGGATGGGCTCCACTCGCCGATCCACCCCGGAGGCCGCGAGCGTCGCCTCGAAGAACGAGTCGCGCCACGCCGGCCACTCGGCGCGCGAGCGGGGCACGAAGCTGAGCTTGCCCGTCGTGCCGGTCGAGTGGAGCATGATCATGCCGTGCGCGTCGAGGCGCTCGAGCCAGTCGTCGACCGTGCGCACCCCATGGAGCGGGATCGCGCCGAGGTCGTGCGCGGTCAGCCGCTGGAGCCAGCTCGTGAGCCGGTCGAACCGGCGCCGCTCGATGACGCTCATCGGATAGCTCTTGTAGACGCGGTGGTCAAACAACAGCGGCGCTGCACGGGCAAAGCTGCCGATGCGGCCCACCCCTTCTCGGCCCGCGAGCCGCTCGAGCGCCGACACCGCCGGCCGCAGGTCCTCGAAGCGCCGCGCGAGCGCCTCGAGCTGCGCGCCCTCGACCTCGTCGCGAGGGAGCGCGAGCAGGCGCTCGAAGGGCTGGGCCGCCCATGAGGCGACCGCCGCGGGATCCAGCCGGACGGTCGGCGCGGTGTCGGTCAAGTCTCTCCCCTCTCGACGTCCCGGGTGCACACGGGAGACTACCAAACGTCTGTATGAAAGTCGGCGGGAGGGTGGTCAGCGTGGACCTGTCTCGCGCAGTAGCGCACGCCGGATCTTGCCGCTGGCCGTCTTGGGCAGATCGTCGGCGAACTCCACGCGCCTCGGGTACTTGTACGGCGCCGTCGCCGCCTTGACGTGGTCCTGGAGCTCGCGCCGCAGCGCGTCGTCGCCCACGTACCCGTCACGCAGCACGACGACGGCGCGGACGATCTCGCCGCGCTCCTCGTCGGGCGCGCCGACGACAGCCGCCTCGGCCACCGCCGGATGGGAGACGAGCACGGACTCGACCTCGAACGGCCCGATCCGGTAGCCCGAGGAGACGATCACGTCGTCGGCGCGGCCCTCGAAGTAGAGCCAGCCGTCCTCCTCGCGCACGCGGTCGCCCGTGCGCCAGGGACGGTCGCGCGGTGCCGGCTCGTGCCCGAGGTAGCCGCGGAAGAACGTCGGCACCGTACGAGGGTCGACGACCAGCTCGCCGTCGTCGACCCAGAGCCGCATGCCGGGCAGCGGCCGGCCCATCGACCCTGGGCGGACAGGCTCGCCGGGCGGCGCGCCGGTCAGCTGGCCGGTCTCGGTCTGGCCGAAGCCGTCGGCGATCTCCAGGCCGGTCGCATCGCGCCAGACCTCGATCACCTCGGGATTGAGCGCCTCCCCAGCGGCCACCAACCTGCGCAGGCGAGGCAGCGCCGGGAGCGTGACCCGCTTCGCGATCACGCGGTACTCGGTCGGCGCCATGCAGAGGACGTTGACCCCTTCCGTGGCCGCGATCGCGAGGCGCTCCTCCGGGTCGAAGCGCCCGTCGTGCAGCAGCGCGGTCGCGCCGCGCAGCCAGGGAGCGACGAAGGCGTTGCGAGCGGACTTGCTCCAGCCGCTGGCGGCGGTGCACCAGACCACATCGCCCGGCCGGGCGTCGAGCCAGCGCTCCGCCTGCACGTGCTGGCCGGTGAGATAGCGCTGCACGTGGACGACGGCCTTGGGCGCGCCCTCGGTCCCGGACGTGAACGCGAGCAGGCAGCCGTCCTCGGGGGAGAGCTCGGCGGCGGGCGGCGCCGTCGGCGCGGCGCGCGCGTGCAGCAGGTCGGCATCCGGGACGACGACGAGGGGGCAGTCGGGGCCCGGCGGCCCGCAGCTCGGCCAGGTTTCGCTCGTCGACGACGACCGCCTTCGGCCGAGTCGCGTCGAGGCGCAGGCGCAGGTCCTTCGCGCGCAGCTGCTCGGTGCACGGCAGGGCGAGGCTGCCCATGCGAAAGCAGGCCAGCAGCGCCACGACCCATTCGACCCGGGCGCCCACGAGCGTCAGGACGACGTCGCCGCGGCCCACCCCCAGTCGGACAGGCGCCGCTGCATCGCATGCGTCGCCCGCACCACCTCGCCGAACGTCCACGTCCGCCGAGCGCCGTCGCAAGACAGCTCGATGAGCGCACGGGCGCCCGGATCGCGCGCTTCCACGATGTCGCGCACCCAGTTCACCGACGGTCCTCCGCGAGCGCGATCCGGGGCACCTCCTGGGGGGCGGACTCCCAGGTGAGCGCGGCCACGGCGCCCGCGCGGTCGCCCGCGCACGCGTCGATCTTCTCCGCCAGCTGCGCGTCCGTCGGCGGCCGGCCCGGCGCGCCCGGCGGCAGGTCGATCTCGGCGGCGAGCACCTCCCCGCCCGCGAGGCCGAGCTCCACGCCGACGTTGCCCGCCAGCAGATCGCCGGCCGCCGGCGTGCGGCGGACCTCCGCCCGGCGCAGCAGCGCCTGGGCCTCCGGCCGTGCGACGGCCGCGTCGGTGAACGAGCCGAGGCCCGGCGCGCCGTCGAGCACGGTCGCGGCGACGGCGTACTGGAGGCTGAACTTGGCCTGCAGACCGGTGTTCGGCCGGTCGTGGATGAGCGGACGCAGCGAGACCTCCGGCGCGGTCACCACGATGGACTCGACGGCGTCGGGCGCGATCGCGGCGCGGCCGGCGATCGCCGCGCGCACCGCCGCGATCGGGCGCTGAAGCGCATAGCAGCAGGGGTGCAGCTTCACGGCCAGGCCGTCGGGTACGGCCGCGTCCGCCGCGGGCAGGCCGGCGTCCGCACCGCCGACCAGGGCGATCCAGGCGTCGAGAGCCATGGGGTCCGCGGTGGCGCCGGCGGCTGCGAGCCGTGCCGCGCGCAGCCCGGCGTCGACGGCGAAGCCGACCTGCAGCGACTTGGCGTGCGTGCCGAACGCTCGGTGGTTGCCCCCGGCGGCCGGCACGGCGAGGGCGAGGGCGCGCGCGATACCATCCGCGTCCAGGCCGGCCGCGACCGCGCCCGCCACCGCGGCGGCGGGCGCTCCGGCGGTGCAGGTCGCATGCCACCCGGCGTCGTAGTGCGACCAGCCCAGCCGCGCCCCGAGGCGAGCCATCACGCCCGCCGCCGCGAGGTAGGCACGGGCGCCACCCCCGGCGGCCACCGCGGCCGGCACGCAGACGGCGCTGATGTGGCTGGTCGACGGCAGGTGCAGATCGTCGTAGTCGAGGAGGTGGGCGGCCACCGCCAGGCGGCCGCCCGGCCCGAGCGGTCGTGCGATGTCCAGGAGCGGGTCGCCGGCGGCCGCCACCGCGACGGCCACGGTGTCCAGCAGCGCCCGCCGCGCCAGAGCGAGGTCGGCGTCGTCGGGCCGCAGCGCCGACGCCCACTCCGCGAGCTCGAACGCCGCCGTCACCCGGGACGCTCCCGAACCTCGACGCCGGCCCACACCTCGAAGGGCCGCACGACCTCGGTGAAGTCGGCGTCGGGGCCGAGCTGATCGCGGGTGAACCGCCACACCTCGCGGACCGCGGCCCCCACCCACAGCGGCACGCCCCGCGCCTCGGCGTCGGCGGCGAACAGGCTGACGTCCTTGGCCATGAGTCCGGCCGCGAATCCGTAGTCGAACGTCCCGGGCAGGACGGAGCGCGGGAACTTGTCCTGGGTGGCGCTGTTGCGGCCCGAGGCGGCATTGACCACGTCGACCATGATCGCCGGGTCGAGCCCGGCCTTCACGCCATACACGAACGCCTCGGCGGTGGCCGCGAGCGCGGTCGCGCCCAGGTAGTTGTTGAGCAGCTTCATCACCTGGCCGAGCCCGGGCTCCTCGCCCACCGCACACACTCGCCCGAGCGCGGCCAGCACGGGCTCGACCGCCGCCCGCTCGTCCGGCGCCGCCGCGACCATCAGCGCGAGGGTCCCGTTCGCGGCGCCTGCGACGCCGCCGCTCACCGGCGCGTCGACGAAGGCGATCCCGTGCTCCGCGAGCCCCGCAGCGACGCGCCGGCTGGTGTCGGGGCCGACCGTCGACAGGTCCACGAGCCGCCGCACGGCTCCGCCCTCGGTCAGCCCGTCGGCCCCGAGCGCGACCGCTTCGAGCGCGGGAGGGGACGGCAGGCTCGTGAAGACGGTCTCCACGCGCGCCGCCACCTCAGCGGCCGTGCCCGCGGGCAGGGCGCCGGCGTCTGCCATCCGCCGCACCCGTGCGGCATCGAGGTCGCAGACGACCATCGCGTGCCCGGCGTCCAGCAGGCGACGGGCCATCGGCAGCCCGATGTTCCCGAGGCCGACGAAGCCGATCTCCATGGCCGTCAGCGCTCCGCGGCGACGTCCAGCACCTGACGCGCCGACCTCGGAAGCCGCTCGTGTCGCTCGCTTGCGCCCATCGGCGAGATCCTATCGCCTCAACCAAACGGCCGGTTTATGAGCTACGCTTTGCATGCAGCATCCAGTGGACGGCGACCTCCCACGCAACAGGAGCGCGACGATGACGCTTGCCGAACCGGTCGGGCAGGAGCGCGGCGACCTCGCCCTGAGGACGATCGACTGCGACGTGCATCCCCATCTCCCCGATGGGCTCAAGACGCTGGGGCCGTACCTGCCCACGGCGTGGCGGCGCCGACTGCTCGGCGGGGTGTCGCTGAGCTGGGCCAAGGAGGTCTACGCCTCCCAGCTCGCGCTGCCCAAGAACGACCTCTACATCAACCCCGTCGGGTCGATGCGCCGCGACGCGTTCCCGGAGGACGGATCGGTGCCCGGCTCCGATCCCGACCTCGTCGTGCGCCAGCTCCTCGACGGCTGCGGCGTCGACCGCGCCGTGCTGATGGGCGGCAACGTCTTCGGCCTCGGCGCGATCCCCGACCCCGATGCCGCCGCGGCGATCGCCAGCGCCTTCAACCTGTGGCTGGGCGAGGTGTGGCTCGACCACGACGAGCGGTTCCGCGGCGCCCTCGTCGTCGCCCCGCAGGATCCGGAGCTCGCCGCGGCGGAGATCGACCGGATGGCGGACCGCCGCGGCATCGTCCAGGTGTTCCTGCCGCTCATGAGCACCCTGATGGGCGAGCGCCACTACTACCCGATTTACGCGGCCGCCGAGCGCCACGGCCTGCCGATCGCGCTGCACCCCAACTCCGTCGACGGGATCTACCAGAAGGCCCCCACGCTCGCCGGCGGCGTGCCCACCTACTACGTCGAATGGCACGCTGCGCTCAGCCAGGTCTTCCAGGCGAACCTGATCAGCCTCGCCTGCCACGGCGTGTTCGAGCGCTTCCCCGGGTTGAAGGTGGTGATCGCCGAGGGCGGCGTCGCCTGGCTGGCCGACGTGATGTGGCGCCTGGACAAGAACTGGGAGGCGCTGCGCGACGAGGTCCCGTGGGTCAAGCGACGCCCCAGCGAGTACATCGTCGACCACGTCCGCTTCACGACCCAGCCGTTCATCGAGCCGCGCAAGCCCGAGCACCTGCTGGCGATGCTCGACATCGTCCAGGCCGAGCGCACGCTGCTCTTCAGCTCCGACTACCCGCACTGGGACTTCGACGACCCGATGCGGGCGCTGCGGACGCTGCCGGAGGGGATGCGCGAGCAGATCCAGGGCGCCAACGCGGTGGAGCTCTACGGCGACCGGCTGGCGTGATGGCGACCCCCCATGTGATCTGCTCGGCCGACGAGCTGCCGCCCGGGTCGCGGAAGATCGTCGAGATCGCGGGCCGCTCGATCGGCGTCTTCAACGTGGGCGGGACCCTCTACGCGCTGCGCAACTCGTGCCCGCACAAAGGCGCCCCGCTCTGCGAGGGGACGATCGGCGGCACGATGCTGCCCTCCGCGCCGCACACGTACGTGTACGGCCTCGAGGACCGCCTGCTGCGCTGCCCGTGGCACGGTTGGGAGATCGACCTCGCGACCGGCCGCCCCGCCCTGATCTCCGCGCCCGGCCGCGTGCGCACCTATCCGGTCGCGATCCGCGACGGCCAGGTCGTCGTCGAGGTGTGACGGCCCGATGGCGGCACCCGCCCCCGAGTCGAGCCTGGCCCGCCGCAGCCGTACGACGCTCGTCGACGAGGTCGTCGACGCGGTGCGCGACCGCATCGTCCGCGGCGAGCTGGGGCCCGGCCTCCGGATCCCCCAGCAAGCGCTCGCCGAGACCCTGGGCGTGAGCCGCACCCCGCTGCGCGAGCCCTTCCAGCGCCTGGAGGCCGACGGCTGGGTGCGGCTGCGCGCCCGCCGGGGCGCGGAGGTGAGGCCGCTCACCGCGACCGAAGCCGAGGGGATATTCGGGATGCGGGTGGTGCTCGAGACCGCCGCGGCACGGCTCGCCGCGGCCACCCACGGCGAGGATGACGAGCGGCGGGCGCGCGCGCTGGTCGCTCGCGACCCACGCTGCGGCGCACCCGCGCCGGACCTCGACGGCCCCAACGGGGCGTTCCACGCGGTGATCTATGGACTCGACAGCGACGCGATCCCGCGCGAGCTGGCCGCCGCGGTGCGCCGTTACTGGGCGCGAGGCCTGCGCTACCGCCTGGTGTACTGGAGCCGACCCGCCTCGGCCGGGCGGTCGCACGAGGCGCACCTGGCCATCCTGGAGGCGTGGAGCCGTCGCGACCCCGTCGCGACCGAGCGCGCTGTGGCCCGTCACATCCTGACCGCGCTGTGGCAGATCACGGCACGGATCGAACCGGGGCGACCGCCCTCGGCGGCGCTGCGTGCGCTCGCCGAGCGCCACCTCGTCGCCCCACCGACCCCGCAACCGGAGGAGCGATGACCCAGCCACCCCTGCGTTCCCTGCTGTTCTGTCCCGCGACAGCGCCGCGGCCCCTGGCGAAGCTGCCGTCGATCGGAGCCGACGCGGTCGCGATCGACCTCGAGGACGCGGTCACCAACGACCGGAAGGTCGACGCGCGCGCCGAGCTGCGCGCCGCGCTCGACCGGTTCGCGGACGTGCGCACGTACGTGCGCGTCAACCACCCGAGCACCGGCCTGACCGAGGGCGACATCCACGGCGTGATGCATCCGCATCTGGACGGCATCGTGCTCCCCAAGGTCGAGAGCCCGGAGACCGTGCGGGCCGCCGACGCGTGGCTCGCCGCGGCCGAGCGCGAGCAGGGCCTCGAGCCCGGCCGCACCGCGATGCTGCTGCTGATCGAGTCGGCGATGGGCATCCACCGCGCCGCCGAGATCCTGGCCGCCAGCGACCGGGTCGAGACCGGCATCTTCGGGTTCGTCGACTTCATGCTCGACCTCGGCATCGACCTCATCGACACGTCGGACACGGCCGAGGAGCTGCTGCTCGCCCGCTCGTCGCTGGTGCTCGCCGCGCGCGTCGCCGGAAGGCGAGCGCCGCTCGACGGTCCGTTCATCGACATCAGCGCGGGCGAGCGGTTCCTGGCCCAGTGCGCCCAGGCGCGCCGGCTGGGGTTCGCGGGCAAGATGCTGATCCATCCCTCGCAGATCGAGCCCACGCACCGGGGATTCGCCCCGACCCCCGAGGAGGCGGCCCAGGCGCGGCGCGTCGTCGAGCGGTTCGCCGAGGCGGAGGCCGAGGGCGTGGCCGCGATCGTCGTCGACGGACGGTTGGTCGACTACCCGGTGATGATGCGCGCCCGGCGCATCATCGACGCGTACGAGCGCGTGGCCGGCGAGCAGGAGGTGGCGGCGTGAGCGACCCCTGGAACGAGCCGAAGGACGGCCCGCTCTCCGACCTGCGCGTCATCGACGCGGCGACCCTGCTGGCGGGCCCGATGATCGCCACCTACCTGGCGGACTTCGGCGCCGACGTCATCAAGGTGGAGCATCCGCGCGGCGACGCGCTGCGCACGTTCGGCTGGCAGAAGGACGGCGTCGGGATCTGGTGGAAGACTGCCTCGCGCAACAAGCGCACGTGCACGCTCAACCTGTCCAAGCCCCAGGGCCAGGAGTTGCTGCTCGAGCTCGTGGAGGGCGCCGACGTGCTGATCGAGAACTTCCGACCCGGCACGATGGAGCGCTGGAACCTCGGCTACGAGCGGCTCGCGGAGCGCAACCCGGGGCTCGTCATGGTCCGCACCACCGGCTTCGGGCAGACCGGGCCGTACGCGTCGCGTCCCGGCTTCGGCACGCTCGCCGAGGCGATGAGCGGCGTCGCCTGGGTGCTGGGCGAGCGCGACCGCCCGCCGATCGTGCCGCCGTTCGCGATGGGCGACGGCATCGCCGCGCTGTTCGGCGCGATGGCCACGCTCGCCGCGCTGCGCCACCGCGACGCCCACGGCCGCGGGCAGTGCATCGACCTCAGCCTCCTCGAGCCCCTGTTCGCGTTCCTGGGACCGCAGGTGACCGCGTACGACCAGATCGGGGTCGTCGAGCACCGCAACGGCAGCCGCGCCTACTTCAGCGCGCCGCGCAACACGTACCGGACGGCGGACGGCCGCTACGTGGCGATCTCCACGAGCGCTCAGTCGGCGGCCGACCGGCTGTTTACGGCGATCGGCCGCGCGGACCTCGTCGAGGAGGGCCGCTTCGACACCACGCAGAAGCGCATCCGCCACGCCGACGAGCTCGACGCGCTGATCGCCGAGTGGGTCGCGCAGCACACGCTCGACGAGGTGCTGCGCATCTGGGACGAGCACGACGTCGCCGGCGCGCCGATCTACAACGTGCGCGACATCGTGGCCGACGAGCACGTCCAGGCCCGCGGGATGATCATCGAGGTCGGCGACGAGGAGCTCGGGCCCCTGCGGATGCACGGGGTCTTCCCGCTGCTGAGCGACACGCCGGGCGCGGTGCGGTACGCCGGCCGGCCGCTCGGCGCCGACAACGAGGCGATCTTCGGGACCGGCCTCGGGCGCAGCGACGAGGAACTCGCGGCGCTGCGCGACGCGGGCGTGATCTAGCGGGACGAGCGCCGGCGCTCCGGCGCCGGCGCTCGCCTCCGCGGCGTGCGGCCCGGTCCGTCCAGCGGCGATCCGGGACCGGAGCACGAGCGGTCAGCCGGCGACGGGCGCCGCCTCCTTGCGGAGGTGAGCAACGGCCGGCAGCACCTTCTCGGCGTAGAGCCGCATGCTCTTCTCGGTCTTCTCGTAGGGGATGCTGCCCGTCCCGGCGACGACGACGAGCTCCGAGGGCTCAACCGCCTCGTAGTGGGCGACGACCTTCTCGGCGCATTGCTCGGGGGTGCCGATGATGCCGTCGTTGAGGAACTTCGTCGTGAGCGTCTCGAGCGCGTTCTCGTAGGTGCCGTCGCCGAAGTCGGAGCCCTTCTTGTACTGCTCGTAGCCCTTGCCCTTGCCGAAGTTCTCCGTGCCGAGCTCATAGGCGCGCAGGATCGAGTCGACGTACTCGCGGATGTACTGCTCGGCGCCCTCCTGGGCCTCCTGCTCGGACTCGGCGCACAGCAGCGGCACCTGCAGGATCGGGCGCCGCGCGGGGCCGTAGCCGTTCTCGGCGCGCACCTCGTTGAGGAGCTCGAGCTCCTTGCGGTAGGAGTCGAGCGTCTTGTTCGGCGTCGTCAGCGGATGCAGGCCGCGCTCGCCCATCGTCCGCACGCTCGCCTCGCTGGTCCACGAACCCCAGGCCTCGGTGATGACCGTGGGGTCGAGCGGCCGGGGGCGCACGGAGACGTTCTCGTACTGGAAGAAGCGCCCGTGATAGGAGAACATCTCCTCGGTCAGCGCGAGCTTGAGGATGTCGAAGACCTCGATGAACCGCTCGCGCGACTCGTCCATCGACACGCCCATCGCGTCGAAGTTCCGCCGCGCGAGCCCGCGCCCGACCCCGAGGTAGTACGTCCGGTCGGGGCCGAGGAAGTGCTGGAGCATCGAGATCTGCTCGGCGAGCCGGATCGGGTTGTGCCACGGCAGCACGGTGATCATCGAGCCGACGTCGATCCGCCTGGTGCGCCCGGCCCAGTACGAGAGGTACTGCGTGGGGTCCGGGATCATGAGGTACGGCATGGCGTGCTGCTCGAACGCCCAGATGGTGTCGAAGCCGAGCGGCTCGACGAGCTCGCCCAGCTGGAGGAACTCGCGCATCACCTGGGCGTCCTCCACCGCCATGGGACCGACCTGCTCGCCGCGCTCGAGCGCCTCGAACCGGTCCCAGTCGGTGTAGTTCGCGTGCATGAACCCAATCCCAAACCGCATTAGCAGGCCCTCTCCTTGAACAGCGCGTTCACTCGAATCTACCAAACAACCGGCCGAAATATCCTCGGCCGCCCAGCGAGCTCCGTGGCTCAGTACTTCACGACGACGCTCTTGAGCTGACACAGCTCCAGCAGCGCCTCGACTCCCTTCTCGCGCCCGTAGCCGGAGCGCTTGTAGCCCCCGAACGGGAGCTCGACGCCACCGCCCGCGCCATACGAGTTCACGAACACCTGCCCGACCTCGAGATCGGCGGCCATGCGGTGGGCACGGCCCACGTCACGGGTCCAGACGGCCGCCAGCAGGCCGAACTCGGTGTCGTTGGCCTTCGCCAGCGCCTCCTCGTCCGTGGCGAACGTCGTGACGGTCACGACCGGCCCGAACACCTCCTCCACGTTCACCAGGTCGTCAGACGCGACGTGGTCGAACAGCGTCGGCTCGAAGAAGAACCCGCCCTCGAGACCGTCGGGCGCAGCCGGACGACCGCCGCAGACCAGCTGCGCGCTCCCAGCGCCCTCGCGCACGAGCGCGGCGACCCGATCACGCTGCCGCGCGCTGATGAGCGGCCCGAGGTCCGGATCATCCAGGCCGCGCCCCAGGGTCAGCCGGCCGAAGCGTCGCGCGACCGCGTCCACGACCTCGTCATGGCGAGACTCGTGCACCAGCAGGCGCGACCCGGCCGTGCAGGTCTGGCCGGCGTTCTGGACGATCGAGCCGACAATCGTCGGTATCGCGGTCTCGAGGTCGGCGTCGGCGAAGACGATGTTGGGTGACTTGCCGCCGAGCTCGAGCGCGACCGGCACGATGTTGACCGCCGCCGCCTGGGCGACCATGGTGCCCACTTCGCGCGACCCGGTGAACGACAGGTAGTCGATGCCAGGATGCGCGCTGAGCGCCGCCCCCGCCTCGTGGCCGTAGCCGGGGACCACATTGAGCACGCCGGCGGGGAAGCCGGCATCGAGCGCCAGCGCGCCGAGGCGGAGCGCGGTGAGCGACGCCTCCTCCGCGGGCTTGACGACGCAGCAGTTCCCGGCGGCCAGCGAGGGCGCGACGGTGCGCCCCGTGATCTGCAGTGGGTAGTTCCAGGGCACGATGTGCGCCGTGACCCCGTAGGGCTCGCGGCGCGTGTACGCGTGCGCGCCGACGGCGGCGCCGATGGTGGCGCCCTCGAGCCCCTCGACGACGCTCGCGTAGAACCCGAAGTACCGCGTGGCGACGGCGACGTCGCCGCGCGCCTGGGTCAGCGGCTTGCCGGTGTCGAGGCTCTCCAGCGCGGCCAGCTCCTCGGCCCGCTCGGCGATCAGCTGGGACAGCCGGCGCAGGAGGACCGCGCGCTCCTGGGTCGAGGTCGCCCGCCACTCGCGCTCGTAGGCGCGCCGGGCGGCCTGCACCGCGGCGTCGATCTCCGGCCCGCCACCGCGACCGATGGCGCCGCAGACCTCGCCGGTGGCCGGATCGAGGACGTCGATGGTGCCGGCGAGGACGACGCGCTCGCCGTCGATGATGGCCGGCGGCGACGTCGCGCCCGAGATCCGCTCAAGCGTGTTCACGGTGCCCTTCTATCAAACAACCGTCAGTTTTCCTAGATGCTAAGGTCGCGACCATGACCCAGCCGGACAAGCCGCCCCGAGCCCCGCTCGCGCCGCGCACGCTCGGGATCGCCGGGAGCGGGAACATCGCCTGCGGGCTCGCGGTCGCCTGCGCCCCGCATCTCGAGGTCCGGCTGCACGCCCGCTCCGCGGAGTCCGCGGCCCGGGCGCAGGCCACGATGGCCCGCATGGCCGGGTCCGCCCACGACGGAGTGACCGTCGAGAGGCGCCTCTCGGCGCTCGAGGGCTGCGACCTGCTCGTCGAGGCGGTCGCCGAGGACCCAGACGTCAAGAGCGCGGTGCTGCGCGAGCTCGCCGCGCTGCCGGGATGCGCGCCGCTCGCGACCACGACCTCGTCGCTCTCGGTCGGCGAGCTCGCCCTGGCCTCGGGCGCCCCGGACCGCTTCGGGGCGCTGCACGTCTTCAGCCCGGTCTACCGGCAGCCGCTCGTCGAGCTGGCCTTCCCCGACACGGCGACCGACGCGACGCGCGCGACCCTGCGAGCGTTCTGCCAGGCGATCGGCAAGACGGTCGTCGAGGTCCCGGACATCCCCGGATTCGTCGTGAACCGCCTGCTCTTCCCGATGCTGGTCTCGGCGGTCGAGCTGCTCGAGCGCACCGATCTGGACGCCGAGTCGATCGACGACGCGATGCGCCTCTCCGTGGGCCATCCGCTCGGACCCCTGCGCACCCTCGACTTCATCGGGATCGATGTGTCGGCGGCGATCGCCGAGCGCCTCGACCTGGGGGTCCCCCGGATGATGAGCGAGATGATCGCGGCCGGGCGCCTCGGGCGCAAGACGCGGGCGGGGTTCTACACCTACCGGCCGTGACCGGCCGACGCAGCTTGGCGGTCGAACGGTTGGTTGATAAGGTCGGGGCCCCGTCCGCCGACGCGGGCGGCGAGGCGCACCGAGTTCCGGAGGAGAGACGATGGCGACGAACGAGACGGCCCTGGACGAGCGCGCAGACGGCGGCTGCCCGGTCCTCCCGGGTTACAACCCGCTCGACCCGGACGAGCTGCGCGACCCCTTCCCGAGCTACGCCCGCGCGCGCGCGGAGGCGCCGGTCTTCTACTCGGAGGAACTCGGCTTCTGGTCGGTCACCCGGCGCGAGGACGTGCTGGCGATCATCCGCGACACGGAGCGCTTCTCCAATCGCATGGCCATCCCCATGCCGGAGCCTCCCGAGCGCATGCGCGACCGGATGCCCAAGTACCCGTTCGCGACCGCGCTGCTGTTCCTCGACGATCCCGAGCACAAGGTGGCGCGCAAGATGGTGCAGGCGCCGTTCACGCCGCGGCGACTGCGCCAGATGGAGCCGATGATCCGCGAGCGGGCCGAGGAGCTGCTGCGCCTCGACGACCCGAACCGGTCGCTGGACTTCGTCAACGACTACGCCGTGCCGCTCGCGCTCGTGGTCATCGGCGACATCATCGGCGTCCCCGAAGAGGACTTCCCGCTGCTCGAGCAGTCGATCGAGGGCGCCTTCCGGATCGCGAGCGGCGTCTGCACACCCGAGGAGATCGACGAGCTCGCAGAGGGCCAGCTCCAGTACTGGGAGTACCTGTGCTCGATCGTCGAGGACCGCCGGCACAGCCCGAAGGACGACTTCGCGTCGGTCCTGTCCGAGTACCGCAACGAGGACGGGACGGCGCCCACCACCGACGAGATCGCGGCCCACATCAACACGATCCTCGGCGCCGGGTTCGAGACGAGCGCGCAGATGATGACCTTCGGGATGCAGGCGATCCTCGAGCACCGCGACCAGTGGGAGCTGCTGAAGTCCGACCGCTCGCTGCTGCCGCGCGCCGTCGAGGAGTGCGTGCGCTACCGCACGGTCATCAAGCGGAACTTCCGCGTGACCAACTGCGACGTCGAGATCGCCGGCGTGCGGATCCCGGAGGGATCCCTGGTGGCGATCATGAACGCCTGCGCCAACCGCGACGAGTCGGCGTTCCCGGATCCCGACCGCTTCGACATCACCCGCGAGGTCGACAACCTCACCTTCGGCCGCGGCAAGCACTACTGCCTGGGAGCGCCGCTGTCGAAGCTCGAGATGCGCGTCACGCTCGAGGCGTTCATGGACATGGCCCCCGAGGCCCGCGTCATCGAGGGTCAGGAGCTCCGCCACAAGGAGGACCTCCGCATCGACGGGCTCGCCGCCCTCGAGCTCGACCTCGGCCCCGTGCCGAGCCGGGCCGCGCAGCCGCACGCCACGTCCGTCTGATACCCACAAGGGCGGCGGGACTTGACTTCGCCCCGCCGCCCCGCGACAACTCCGGCGATGTCGTATCGCCACCCCGGGCCGCCCGCGTCGGCCATCCCCACGCGACGGGTTCCCTGATGTCGGGCATCGTCGCCGCCCACGGCTGATGTCCGGGATCGTCGCCGCCCACGGCCCGTTCGATCCGCGCGCCGGGCTGCGCATGCTGGAGCGGATCGCGCACCGGGGGCCGGACGGGGCCGGCAGCCGCACGGTCGGCGACGCGTGGCTCGGCCACCGGCGGCTGGCGATCGTCGACCCCGAGGGCGGCGCTCAGCCGCTGCGCAGCCACGACGACGACCTGTGGATCGTCGGCGACGGCGAGATCTACAACCACGAGCGGCTGCGCGCCCAGCTCGGCGCGCACCACTTCCGCACCCGCTCCGATCACGAGGCGGCGCTGCTGGCCTACGCGGACGAGGACATCCACGCCTTCGACCGCCTGTGGGGGACGTTCGCGCTCGTCATCGCCGGCGAGGACGGGCGGTTCGTGGCCACGCGCGACGCGCTCGGCGTCGCGCCGCTCTACTACGCCCAGCGCGACGCGACGACGATCTTCGCCTCCGAGCTGAAGGCGTTCGACGAGGACTGGCGGCCGCTCGCCCAGCCGCTGCCCGCCGGGCACGCGTGGAGCCCGGCCGAGGGCCTGCGGCCGTGGCGCCCGACCGCGGCCGCGCGCCCGGTGCTGATGCGCAGCCGCGGGCCGCACGAGATGCCGCCGCCGTGGGTGTTCGACGCGGTGCGCGACACGCTGATCCGCGCGGTCGAGCGCGCGCTGTACGCCGACGTCCCGGTGGGGCTCCTGCTGTCCGGCGGCCTCGACTCCAGCCTGATCACCGCGATCGCGGCGCGCATCGCGCAGCGCGACGGGCGCAGGCTGCCGACGTTCGCGGCGGGCCTGCCCGGCAGCCCCGACCTGGCCGCGGCACGCGTGGTGGCCGAGCACGTCGGCACCGACCACCACGAGCTGGAGTTCTCGCTCGACGAGGCGATCGCCAGCGTCCCCGAGGTCATCGCGATGCTCGAGTCCTACGACCCGAGCCTCGTCCACAGCGCCGTGCCCAACCACCTCGTCGCCCGCCTCGCGAGCCGCCACGTGAAGGTCGTGCTGATCGGCGAGGGCGCCGACGAGCTGTTCGCCGGCTACGCGCACTACGCGGCGATCGAGACCGGCGACGAGCTGCACGCGGAGCTGCTGGACACGATCGGCGGCATGCACAACCTCGGCCTGCAGCGCGTCGACCGGGTCGCGAGCGCGAACGGGCTCGAGCCGCGCATCCCGTTCCTGGACCTCGACGTCGTCGAGCTGGCGCTCGCGCTGCCGCCCGCCTGGAAGCTGACGACCGACGAGCGCCCCGAGAAGTGGCTGCTGCGCCGCGCGTTCGAGGGCTGGCTGCCCGACGAGGTGCTGTGGCGCCCGAAGGAGCAGTTCGGCGAGGGCACCGGGATGAACGAGGCGCTGGCCGCGCACTTCGGCGCGCAGGCGACCGAGGAGGAGCTGGAGCGCGAGCGCGACGCGGTGACCCCGCCGCTGCGCAGCCGTGAGGAGCTCGTCTTCCGCCGTCTGCTCACGGAGCAGCTCCCCGGCGTCGCCGACGCCGGCGTGATCGGCCGCTTCCTGGAGGAGGACCCGGCGACCGGATCGCCCACGATCCGCCGGCTGCGCCACCGCCTGCAGGGCCTGTACGAGCGCCACCGCGAGGTCGATCCCGCCGCGATCGTCTCCTACTACGAGCCCGGCCGCGGCTTCTGCTCGCTGCAGGAGACCACCGCGCGCCACGACGAGTTCGCGATCAGCATCGCCACGATCGGCGGCGAGACGGTCGGCGTCGGCGACGACGACCTGCCGTTCCCGCTGCAGTCGGTGTCGAAGGTCTTCGCCTACGCGCTCGCACTCGAGGATCTCGGCCGCGAGCGGATGCTGGAGCACGTCGGCGTCGAGCCCAGCGGCGACGCGTTCAACTCGATCGTGTTCGACGAGCGCCACAACCGCCCGTACAACCCGATGGTCAACGCGGGCGCGATCGTCACCACCGACCTCGTGCGCGGGTACGACGTGGACGAGAAGCTCGAGCGCATCATCGGCAGCCTGCGCGAGTTCGCCGGCAACCCCGGCCTCGACGTCGACCCCGACACCGTCGAGCGCGAGCTGCGCACCGCCGACCACAACCGCGCGACGGCCTACCTGATGCGCGCGCAGGGCATGATCGCGGGAGACATCGAGGCGACGCTGCGGCTGTACCTGAGCCAGTGCTCGGTGCACGTCACCTGCCGGGACCTCGCGATGATGGGCGCGACCCTGGCCAACGGCGGCGTCAACCCGGTCACGGGGCGCGCGTGCCTGCCGCGCGACCGCGTCCGCGACGTCCTCAGCGTCATGTACACGTGCGGGATGTACGACTTCGCCGGCCAGTGGGCCTACGAGGTCGGCGTCCCCGCCAAGAGCGGCGTGAGCGGCGCGATCCTGTGCGTGATCCCCGGCAAGATGGGGATCGCCGTGTTCTCCCCCGGCCTGGACGCCTACGGCAACAGCGTCCGCGGCACGCACGTGTGCCGGGAGATCTCCGACCGCCTCGGCCTCCATGTGTTCGCCACCGAGGAGGAGGACGCGATGCTCGGCGAGGCGGGCCCGGCCGCGGTGGGACCGCCGTCGAAGTTCTCACCGGAGCCGCCGTCACGCCGGTAGGGTTGGCGCATGCTGCGGGCCCGCCTGTTCGGGCCGATGACGCTGGACATCGACGGCGGCGCCGTCCCGGAGATCGCCGGCCTGCGCCCGCGCTCGCTCCTGGCGTGGCTGCTGATGGAGCCGGGCCACCACGCCCGCGCTCACGTCGCCGCCCGCTTCTGGCCCGACGTGCTGGACACGAGCGCCCGCGCCTCGCTGCGCAACGCCCTGTCGACGATCCGCGCGGCGCTCGACGCGGCGGACGGCGTGCGGTACCTGGAGGCCGACCGCGTCAGCGTCGGCATCGCGGCGGGCCTGCCCCGCGAGGTCGACGTCGAGCGCTTCGCGCGCCTGACCGACGCGGGGGACCCGGTCTCCCTCGCGCGCGCGTTCGCGCTCGCCGACGCGCCGCTGCTCAGCGATCTCGCCGACGACTGGGTGCTGGAGGCGCGCGACGAGTGGCGCGACCGGCTCGTCGGCGTCGCGCTGCGCCTGGCCGACCACGCCGAGGCGCGCGGAGACGCCGCCGAGGCGATCGCCTGGACGCGGCGCGCGTTGCGCCATGCGCGCCTGCGCGAGGCCGTCCACCGCACGCTGATGGAGCGGCTGGCGGCGGCGGGCGATCGCGCGGAGGCGCTCGAGGCGTACGCCCGGCTGACGGCGATCCTCGCGGCGGAGTTCGGCACGCCGCCGTCCGAGGCGACCCGGGCGCTCGCGGCGCGGCTGCGCGCCGACGAGCGCAGCGGAAAAGCCACGGCCGCGCGCCCCACGGGGCCCGCGACCGAGATCGCTCCCGCGTGCCCCCCGCCCATCGCCGGGCGGCCGCCGCTGATCGGCCGCGCACGCGAACTCGGCGTCCTCACCGCATCGTGGGAGCGGACGTGCGCCGGCGCCGGCGGCGTGGCCCTGGTCACCGGCGCGCCCGGGATCGGGAAGAGCCGGCTGGTGGCGGAGCTGGGCGAACGCGCCGTCGCCTCCGGCGGCCGGCGGGCGGTCGGCGCGGTCCTCGACCTCGACGGCGCGCCGCCGCTCGGACCGTGGTCGGACGCGCTGCACCAGCTCGTGCAGGACGGGCCGCGGCCACCCCCCGACGCGGCCTGGCCCGACGACCTCGTCCATGTGTGCCGGACGGCGGAGACCGTCTGGGGACGCCGTGCGTCGCGCCTCGGCGCGGCGCCCGAGATCGAGCGGATGCGGCTGTTCGAGACGCTCATCGCCGCCCTGGCCTGGTGGGCGGCGGACCGCCCGCTGCTGGTCGTGCTCGAGGACCTCCAGCGCATGGACGCCGCGAGCGTCGCCCTGCTCGCCGCCGTGTCCCGCCGTGCGCCGGCCTGGCCGATGCTGCTCGTCGTCACCGGGCGCGACGGCGACGAACGCGTCGCGGTCACCGCCGACGCGCTGCGGCGGGCCGACGCGCTCGGCGCCCAGGTCGCGCTGGCGCCGCTGCCCGATCGCGACATCGCGGCGATCGTGGCCGCGGTCGCGCCCAGCCTGGATCCGTCCGCCTGCCGCCGGGTGGTCGAAGCGGCCGGCGGCATGCCGCTGCTGGCCCGCGAGGCGGCGCACGCGACGGCCGCGGGCGCGGACCCGGCCGAGGGGCTGGCGGAGTGGGTGCGCGGCCCGTTGGCGCGCCTCAGCGACCCGGCCCGCCGGCTCGTCGACCTCGTCGCCGCCGCCGGGCGGCCGCTCGAGCGCGGCGAGGCGGCCGAGCTCGTGGGCGCCCGCGCCCTGACCGCCGCCCTGGAGGAGGCGTGCGCCGTGCGCCTCCTCGACGACCGCGAGGACCGGCGGATCGCCTTCCACCACGCGCTCGTGCGCGACGCCTGCTACGCCGCGCTCCCGGCCGCGCATCGCGCGGGGCGTCACGGCGAGCTCGCCGACGCGATGCTGGCGCGCTCCAGCCGCTCGGTGGCCGAGATCGCGCGGCACCTGCTGCTCGCCCATCGCGACGAGGACGCCACGAGCCACCTGGCCGCCGCGGCCGCCGCGGCGCGCCGGCTCGGGGCGCTGGACGAGGCGGCCGCGTTCCTGCGCGAGGCGATCGCCGTCGCCGACGGCGACCAGCTCGCGGCGGAGCTGTGGCTCCTGCTCGCCGAGGTCGAGTCGTGGCGCGGAGCCCGCGACGCCTACGAGGACGCGTTCCGCCACGCCACCGAGCTGCTCGAGCACGCCGGCGACGTGGCCGCGCTGGCCGCCGCTCACACGGCCCACGCGCGCTGCCTGCGCACCACGCTGTGCTACCCGCGGGCGTCGCTGGCCGCCTACGAGCGGGCGCTGGAGCTCGTCGAGCCGCTCGCGGACGCGCTGCCGGAGCTGCGGGCGATGGCGCTCGCCGGCGCCGCGTGGGCCGAGGCCGTCAGCGGCGACGTGCACCGCGCCCACGCGCTGATCGCCCAGGCGGAGGCGCTGCCCGAGGCGGCACGCGACCCCGCGCTGGCGGCCGAGCTCGCGCTGGACCGGTCGGCGGCGCTCATGCGCACCGGCCGCTTCGCCGAGAGCGAGGCGATGAGCGAGCGCGCCGTCGAGCTCGCGCTGGCGGCCGGACGGCCGGAGCTCTCGCACGTCGCCCGGATCAACGCGGCATCGGCCGCCGCCGTGCGCGGCGACCCGGCCCGCGCGCTCGAGCTCGTCGAGAGCGCGGCGGGCATGGCGTCCGGCGCGGCCCATCCGGATGCCCAGATGGCCGAGACCCGCGCCTATGCGCTCGCCCGCCTGGGGCGCCACGAGGAGGCGCGCCGCGCCGCTCGCGAGCTCGTCCATCTCGCCCAGCGCTCTGCCCGCCCGGCCGCCCAGGCGATGGCGGCCTTCGACGAGGGCTCCATCGCGCTCGCCGGCGGAGACGCGCGCGCGGCCGCCACCCGCCTGCGGGACGCCCTGGACGACCCGGACGGCCGCGTGCCGAGGGCGCTCGCCCGGCTGCGCCTGGCCGACGCGCTCCTGGCCGCCGGCGACATCAACGCCGCGGCCGCCGAGCTGGAGCGCGTCCCGTTCGAGCCGGTCGGCCCCGCCGACATGCCCGACGCGCTCGTGCCGCGCCTGCGGCGCCTCCAGGGGCTGATCGCCGGCGCCAGGGGCGATGCCGAGACCGGACTCGCGCACCTGGCGAGCGCAGAGGCGGGCTGGCGCTCGCTGCCGGGGGCGTCCGCGTCCGGCGACCGGCTCGCCGCCGCGTTCGTGGACCTGGGCCGCCCACCGGTGGCCGGACTGCTCGAGCCGGTGGTGGAGCTCGGGAGGGTGCTGTCGGAGCGGGCGCTGCTGCTGTCGCGCCTCGGTCGCGCGGACCAGGCCCGCCGCGCCGCGGAGCGCGCGGCCCGCCTGGCCGACGAGCTGGCCTACGACGGGTACCGGGACACGCTGGCGCGAGCCGTGGAGGCGATCGACCTGGAGGTCAGACGATGAAGCAGTTCGAGGTGTCGGCGACCTGCCGCGCCCCGGCCACCGAGGTGTGGGCCCTGCTGTACGACCCGACGCGCCTGGCCGACTGGTGGGTGGGCACCGAGCACATCGAGGGCGAGCGCAACCCGCTCACGCGCTACACCCAGGCCGAGCCGGGCGTGCCGTTCCCCACCGCCCTGCACGCGGCGGCCGACGGATCCCACGTGACGATCTCGTGCCTGTTGTTCGACATCGCGTGGGAGTGGACGCTCAAGCCGGCCGCCGAGGGGTGCGCCGTGCACCTGCGCGTGCACGGGTCCGACGAGCACGCCGACCTCGTCGACGGCCAGCACGGCGACATGCGGGCGTCGGTCGACCGGCTGGTGGCTCTGGCCGAGGCCGGCGCGTCCCGCTGACGAGCGCGCGGCGGGGCTTCACGCCGCCTTCACGCTCCTCTTGCGCTGGGCTTGCGGGCGGCCGGGAGGCTCGCCCCACCCGAAGCGAAGGAGCACACCATGGCCCTCACCGAGCGGTCCTCCCCGTCGCAGCTCCCCGGGCTGGACGACCTGCGCGCCGGCTTCCGCGGCGAGCTGATCCCGCCCGACGACCCCGGCTACGACGAGGCGCGAGCCGTCTACAACGGCATGATCGACCGGCGCCCGCGGCTGATCGCCCGCTGCGCCGACGCCGCCGACGTCATCGCCGCCCTGCGGCTCGCCCGCGAGTCGGCCTGCCCGCTGGCCGTCCGCGGCGGCGGCCACAACGGGGGCGGACTCGGCGTCTGGGACGACGCGATCGTCGTCGACCTGTCGCTCCAGGGCAACGTGCGCGTCGACCCCGAGCGCCGCACCGTGCGGGTCGGCGGCGGAGCGCGCTGGGGCGACGTCGACCACGCGACCCACGCGTTCGGCCTGGCCGTCCCGTGCGGGATGATCGCCAACACCGGGGTCGGCGGGCTGACGCTCGGCGGCGGCCTGGGCAACCTCACCCGGAGCTGCGGGCTGACGATCGACAACCTGCTGTCGGCCGACGTCGTGCTCGCCGACGGGTCGCAGGTCACGGCCTCCGCCGACTCGCACCCGGACCTGTTCTGGGCGCTGCGCGGCGGCGGCGGGAACTTCGGGGTCGTGACCTCGTTCGAGTTCCGCGCGCACCCGGTGGACACGGTCGTCGCCGGCCCGATGTTCTGGGAGCTCGACCGCGCCGCGGAGATCATGCGCGCGTGGGACGCGTTCATCGCCGAGGCGCCCGAGGAGCTCAACGGCTGGTTCGCGTTCCTGACGGTCCCGCCGGTCGCGCCCTTCCCGCCCGAGCTCCAGGGCGTCGCGGTCTGCGGCATCGTGTGGTGCGTGAACGCGCCGCCGCGCCGCGCGTCCGAGCTCCTCGCGCCGATGCGCGCGCTGGACCCCGCGTTCGACGGCGTCGCGGACGTGCCGTTCCCGGCGCTGCAGAGCGGGTTCGACCCGCTCTTCCCGGCCGGCGACCAGTGGTACTGGCGAGCGGACTTCGTCGACGAGCTCACCGACGAGGCGATCGCCGCGCACGTCGAGCACGCCCGCCGGCTCCCCACGCCGCAGTCGACGATGCACCTGTACCCGATCGACGGGGCCGTGCACCGGATCGCGCCCGAGGAGACCGCGTGGCGCTTCCGCGCGTCGCGCTACGGCCAGGTGATCGTGGGCGTGGACCCGGACCCGGCCAACGCGGAGCGGATCACGCGCTGGACGCGCGAGTACCACGACGCCGTGCACCCGTACGCGGCGGGCGGCGCCTACGTGAACATGCTCATGCACGACGAGGGGCAGGAGCGCGTGCGCGCCAGCTACGGCGCGAACTACGACCGGCTGGTCGCGGTCAAGCGCCGCTACGACCCGGGCAACCTGTTCTCGATCAACCAGAACATCGCCCCGTAGCCGCGTGGTCGCGCCGGGGCCGCCCCGGCGCGACCGCGACCGGTCACAGCGACGGGTCGCGATGCGTGACCTCGCCGTCGACGACCGTGAGCAGCACGGGGTCGTCGAGCAGGTCGTCGGCGTCGCAGTCCACGGGATCGCGCGCGAGGACGGTCAGGTCGCCGAGGCAGCCGGGGGCGATCCGCCCCTGGTCGCCGTGGCCGACCGCCCGCGCCGCCCACGTCGTGTAGCCCAGGAGCGCCTGCAGCGCGGTGAGCGCCTGGTCGTCCCACGGGCCGCGGTCGCGTCGCCCGGGCGGCCGGCGCAGGCGCGCGGCGGCCATGCCCTCGCGCGGGTCGTGGCGCACGACGGGCCAGTCCGAGCCCAGGACCAGCCACGCGCCGGACTCGTGCAGGTCGCGGGCGCGGTAGGCGCGGCCCCAGCGCTGCGGCCCGACGCGCCGCGACCAGCCGTCGCCGCCGTCGGGCTCGAGCACCGTCATGTGCTGGGCCTGCATGGACGCGATCACCCCCTCGGCGGCGAAGCGCGGCAGGTCCTCGGCGCGCAGCAGCTCGACGTGCTCGATGCGGTGGCGCACGCCGGCGGCGCGCGGCGCGTCGCGGTAGGCGTTCAGGACCTCGTGGACGGCGCGGTCGCCGCAGGCGTGCGTCGCGCATTGGAAGCCGCGGCCGGAGAAGAACGCGACCGCCTCGCGGTAGCGGGCCGGGTCGGGCCAGAACGGGTCGGTGCCCGCGCCGTCGGCGTCGGGCTCGTCCAGCCAGGCGGTGCCGGAGTCCACGACGCCGTCCATGAAGAGCTTCACGACGCCGGCGCGCCAGCGCCGCCCGCGCGCGTCGCGGTGAGCGGCCAGCGCCTCCCACTCGTCGCGCTCCATCTCCGGCTTGATCCACATCGGGACGACGCAGCGCACCCGCAGGTCGCCGCCGTCCTCCAGGTCGCGGAGCATGTCGAGGCTCGAGGGGTCGCCGTCCATCAGGTGGGCGGCGGTGATGCCGGTCGCCGCCAGCCGGCGCAGGTTCTCGACGGCGGTCGCGCGGCGCTGGCTGGCGGTGGGCGCGGGCGCGGCGGACTGCACGAGCATCGTGGCGGCCGCCTCGCGCAGCTCGCCGGTGGGCACGCCGTCGACGCACACGATCTCGGCGTGCTCGGCGAACGTCCGCGGGCCGTCGACGCCGGCGAGCGTGAGCGCGCGCGGCGAGGCCAGCGCCGTGTGGAAGTCGGCGAAGCGCAGCAGCACCGGTAGGCCGCCGGCCGCCTCCTCGATCAGCTCGCCGCGGATGCCCGCCTCCGCGAACACGCCCCGGTCCAGCCCCCAGCCGACGATCCAGCCGCCGGGCTCGCAGCGGGCGCGCTCCTCGGCCAGCCGCGCGCGGACGTCGTCGAGCGTCTGCGCGTCGCCGAGGTCGAGCGACCCCATCGAGATCGAGCCCGGCAACGCGTGGACGTGCCCGTCGATCAGACCGGGGACGACGGCGGCGCCGCCCAGGTCGATCGTCTCGGTCGCGGGGCCGATGAGCGGGCGCACGTCGACGGCGTCGCCGACCGCGACGATGCGCCCGGCGGTCACGGCGACCGCGCTCGCCGCCGGCCGCTCGGGGTCGAGCGTGCGCACGCGTCCGTTCACAAGAGCCAGTTCGGCGGCCGTGGCCGGCATGGGACCTCCATCCTCGGGTCGGCGCAGATCGTGCCACGGACCGGAGGCCGCGCGGCCCGGAGGACTACTGATGCCGCGTCCGGACGTCGCCGCAGCGCGTGCGCGGGCGCGCGCGGATGACGGGACGGCGGCGGTCCGGTTCGATCGGGGCAGACCGAAACACGAAGCCTGAACAAGGGGAACCCCGCCATGACGCTCACGCCGAAGTCACCGAAGGATCTGGCCCTGGCGCCGGTCGCCGCCCAGATCGACCAGAACCTCCAGCGCCTGCGGGAGATGACCGACGCCGCCGGCATCGACTTCGAGCTGGGGCTCGAGCTCGACAAGCCGGAGTTCGAGCACACGCGCGACGAGCGCGCCGCCCGCGTGCTCGCGGTCGCGCTGCGCGACGTGGACACGCACGGCTGGCACGCCGAGATCACCGAGGACGGCTCGGCCGTCCGCCTGACCGGCGGCTCGGTGTCGCTCGACATCGCGCTCGGCGCGGCCGTCCAGCAGTACATCCAGTCCCCGGTCGCCGCCTGACCGGCGCATGACATCCGCCTCGCCCGCCAACATCTGGCGGGTGAGCGCGGTCACGGGGGACGAGCGCCGGGTCACGGACGGCCGTCGGGTCGGACGAACCCGCACGCTCGCCGCGATGGTGTGCGCCGCGGGCATCGTGCAGCTGCCCACGGCGGCGATCGTCATGGCGCTGCCGACGATCCACCGCGAGTTCGGCACGTCGATGGCCGAGCTGCAGTGGACGGTCACCGCGTTCCTGATCCCGTTCTCGGCGCTGCTGATCACCTGCGGGCGCCTGGCCGACGTGTTCGGCCGCAGGCGGACGCTGCTCTGCGGCACGGCGCTCTTCGGCGGCGGCTCCGTCCTCGCCGCCGCGGCCCCGGGGGTCGAGGTGCTGATCGCCGGCATCGCGCTCGCCGGCTCGGGCGGCGCCCTGCTGATGCCGTCGTCGATGTCGATCATCACCGACGTGTTCCGCGGCGCCAGCCGCGGCATGGCGATCGGCCTCTGGGGCGCGGCGACCGAGCTGATCTCCGGGGTCGGCGTCCTCGTCGGCGGCGTGCTCACCGGCGACCTGGACTGGCGCTGGATCTTCGTCGTCTGCGCCGCGGTCGCGGTGCTGATCGCCGTCCTGGCGGTCTCGGCCACGCCGGAGTCGCGCGACCCGGACGCGCCGCGACGCGTGGACTACGCCGGGGTGCTGCTGTCGGCGACCGCGCTGACCGCGCTGACGCTGGCCCTGATCCAGGGCTCCGACTGGGGCTGGGGCGCCCCGGCGACCGTCGCCCTGCTGGTCGTCGGCGTCGTCCTGTTCATCGCGTTCGGGATGGTCGAGCGGCGCACGGCCTTCCCGGTCATCGACTTCTCGTTCTTCCGGCGCCGCAACTTCCTCGGCTCGACGATCGTGATCTTCGCGCTGGACTTCTCGTTCGGCGCGCTGCTGTTCTTCCTGCCCCTCTACTTCCAGGAGATCCTCGGCGACTCGCCCACGAAGGTCGGCGTGCTGCTGCTGCCGCTCACGGCGACGATGGTGGTCGGCTCGCCGGTCGGCGGGCGGATCGCCGCTCGCGTCGGGCCGCGCCCGCCGATCGCGGCCGGCCTGGCCCTGATGGCCGTGTCGGTGTTCCTGATCTCGACGCTCGACCTCGACACCGGCTACGCCCAGCTGTGGGCGCCGAGCGCCATGATGGGCTTCGGCGTCGGCATCGCGCTCACGCCGATGAACCTGGCGGCGATGAACGCGGTCTCGCGCGCCCACGCCGGCGCCGCCTCGGGCGTGCTCGTCACGCTCAGCGGGCTCGGCGCCACGCTCGGCGTGGCGGTCACCGGCGCGATCTTCAACGGGCTGATGACCGACCGCACGGTGACGCTGAGCGGCGAGCAGGGCGTGACGGTGACCCGCGCCCAGGCCGAGCAGCTCGACGGCCTGCTGGCCGGCGCGTCGGGCGCGCAGGACACGCTGCACCGGATCGCCGGCGACCGCGCGCACGAGGTCCAGGAGGCCGTGCGCGAGGCGTTCGTCAGCTCGCTGGGCGTGGCGCTGAAGCTGTCGGCGGCGCTGATCGTGATCGCGCTGGTGCTGGCGATGGTGCTCCTGCGCCGCTCGACGCCCGCCGACGCGGACGTGACCGAGCCGGTGCCCGCACCCGGGCACCCGCGGCCGGCGCCGCGCGTGCTCAGCGGCCGCGCGGCCTGACGGCGGGCGTCAGGGCGCCTCGGTGCGGCCCTGGGCGACGTAGGCGCGGAAGTCGCGCTCGAACTCGGCCCACCACACCGGCTCGCAGCGCGCGCGCGAGTTGCGCCAGGCGAAGCCGACGGCCAGGACGACGACCAGCAGGTCGATGATGACGAAGACGAGCATGTGCGTGGACCCGGTTGCCCGCTGCGGCCCGGGTTCTACCTCGCCGGGGCCGCCCCGTGCATCACCAGCTGATGCCGGAACCGATTCCGGCTATGGTCCGGGCATGGTCGAGCGCCGCTACGAGCACCTCCACGCCGCTGATCTCGCGGCGCTGGTCGACGAGGCGCCGATCGCCTGGGTGCCGATCGGCACGCTCGAGCATCACGGCCCCCACCTCCCGTTCGGCGTCGACCTGTTCACGTCGCACGGGCTGCTGCTGCGGGCGGCCGATCGCGCCGGCGGCGTCGTGCTGCCGCCCGCCTACGTCGCCAACGGGTGCCTGGACATGCCGTTCACGCTCTCCTTCCCGGCCTCGCTCGTCGAGGCGACCGTGCGCGAGACCGTCGAGCGACTGGCCGACCGCGGCTTCCGGGTCGTCGTTGTGCTCACCGGGCACGGCCCGCTCGACCTCGTGCACCTGCTCAAGCGGGTCTGCGGCGAGCTGACCGCGCGCCGCGCCGGCCTGCGCGCCTACGGGCTGTGCTGGCTGGAGCTGAACGCGGCCGCCCTCGACGGGCCCCAGGAGGGTGAGCCGCGCGTGATCGACCACGCCGCGCTGGTCGAGACCTCGTGGATGCAGGCGCTCCAGCCCGAGCTGGTGCGCGTCGACCGGCTCAGCGACGACCCGCACGCCGCCCACGCAGGCGTGTACGGACCGAACCCGCGCTTCACCGCCGACGCCGAGTGGGGCCGCACGTCGGTGGACGCCGCCGCCGAGCGGCTGGCCCGCCGCGCGCGCCGACTGCTCGCCGGCGAGACGATCGAGGACCTGGCGGACCTGCGCCGGTTCGTGGCGTGCTGCTGGCCCGAGCCGCTGGAGCTCGTCGCGACCGGCGGCGCCGAGCCGGGACGCGCGCGCGTGGGCCTGCACAACCCCGGCCGCGCCTCGCGCTACGTCAGCGACCTGCGCGTCGAGGTCGGCGGGACGCCGCTGGATCAAGCCGCCGTGCGCCTGGTCAACGACAGTCCCGGCGAGACCGGCGAGCCGGTGTCGGCCGCGTCGCTGGGGACCGAGTCGGGCTTCTACGTGCGCCGCGGCCAGACCGCCACGATCGACCTCCCGCAGCCGTCCGCGGCGGACGGGGACGCGCCGCTGCGGCTGGAGATCGGGCTGGCCGGCGTCGAGCGGCTGGTGGTCGAGGGAACGCTCCGAGGCAGGGGTTAGGATCGCCGGGTGCGCGCGCTTGTTCCATGCGAGTCGGGAGCGAACCGGTGACGCCCCCGCGCACGCGCAGCGCCAACCGCGCCTCGATGCGCGAGGTGGCCGACCGCGCCGGCGTGGCGATGTCGTCGGTGAGCCGGGTGCTGTCGGGCCATCCCGACGTCAGCGCCGCGATGCGCGAGCGCGTGATGGCCGTGGTCGCCGAGCTCGGCTACCAGCCTGACCTGCTTGCCCAGTCGCTGCGCCGCCGCGCGACCAAGTCGGTCGGGTTCGTCGTCGGCGACATCGCCAACCCGCTGCTGGCCGAGATCGTCAAGGGCGCCGAGCAGGCGCTGCGCGAGAGCGGCTACTCGATGCTGCTGACCGACTCCGAGGGCGATCCCGCCCGCGATGCCGACCACGTGCGCCTGTTCGAGCAGCGCCGCGTCGACGGGCTGCTGCTGTCGCTCGCCGCCGAGGACCACGCCGACACGATCGAGGTCCTGCAGCAGTTCGAGACGCCCGCCGTGCTCGTCGACCGCGAGCTGCCGCCGGAGGTGGGCGCCAGCGCCGTCCTGTCCGATCACCGCAGCGGCATGCGCGACGCCGTCTCCCACTTGCTCGACCTCGGGCACCGGCGCATCGGGCTCATCGTCGGCCAGCCGTTGCGTCCGTCGCGCGAGCGCCGGGCCGGCCTCGAGGAGGCGTTCGCCGCGCGCGACCTCCCGGCGACCTACCACGTCGTCGAGGGGATGCTGTCGGCCGAGCACGGACGCAACGCCACCCGCCAGCTGCTCGACGCCGATCCGCGGCCGACGGCGATCGTCGCCGGCGGCAACCAGCTGCTGATCGGGACGCTCGGCGAGCTGCTCGAGCGCGGGCTGCGCATCGGCGAGGACATCTCGCTGGTGAGCTGCGACGCGATCGACGTCACCGAGCTGTTCACGCCCCCGATCGCGGTCGTCCGCCGCGACAACCGCGAGATCGGCCACCGCGCCGCGAAGCTGCTGCTCGAGCGCCTGACCGACCCGGATCCGGGCCCGCGCACCGAGGTGCTCCCGACGGAGTTCGTCCCGAGGCCCAGCTGCGCGCCGCCGCGCGACTGATCAGCGCCCGGGCGGCCGCGCGCCGACCTGCCGGTAGGCGTCGGCGGGCACCGCGGCCGGATCCTTGTAGATCGTCCACGTGCACGGTGCCGGCCGCTCGCCGTCGGCGTGCACCGGCGGGTCGACGACCCGCACCGGCGTGCCCCATTGCTCGATCGGCCACTTCTGCAGCGCCACGACGCAGTGCGCGCAGTAGAGGCAGACGCCGCGCCGGTTGCCGGCCCAGTCGTGCTCGTCCTGGGTGACCGCGAACCCGTCGGCGGGCGTGTGGCGCCCGCCCGACCCGCACGGGTCGAACGCCAGCACCCAGCGGTCGTCGTGCTCGGTGAGGTCGACGTCGCCCATGCGCTCGGGTCCGACGAGGTGCGCGCGCATGGACTCGAACGCGAGGTAGAGGTTGCGCTCCAGCGTGTCGGCGTACGGCTGCAGGCGGGTGTCGAACGGCGCGTAGCGCTCGGCCAGGTAGGGCTCGAGCACCTCGGCGTAGCAGTCGCCGACGGCCGCCTCGCCGAACCGGTCGGCCACGAGCGTGAGCAGGCCGGCCTGGTAGTCGGCCCAGCGGTCGTGCAGCGCGCGCCACGCCTCTCGCAGCTCGTCGAAGCGCGCGAGCGCCGTGTCGGCGCCGAGCTGGAGACCGCGCATCTCGTTGGCCAGCCGCCCGGCCCGGGCGCCGAGGTCGCTCCAGCGTCCGGACGGCTCGAACGGCGCGCCGTCGGGGAACGCCAGCAGCCGCGCCAGCCGCTCGCGCTCCTCGGCCAGGTCGTCGTCGCGCAGGCCGCGTCCGCGCAGGTAGCGGTCGAACCCGTCGGACCACGTCCGGTACACGACGTGGCAGACCTTCGCCTCCTCCATGAAGCAGTCGACGAGCTGGGCCGCCTCCTCCCAGCGACCGTCGCGGACCGCCGCGGCGACCTTGCGCGTCGTGCCGACGGCCTGCTCGGCCCAGTCGCCCACGCGCACGCGCTTGCCCAGCGTGGGCGACCAGGTCAGCGGCCCGGCCATCGCCGCCTCAGCGGGCGACCGGCTCGAGCTTCCCGCTGCTGGCGCTGCGGTAGGCGGCGTCGAGCAGCTCGACGGTGCGGGCAGCCAGCTCGCCGGGCGACTGGTTGACGACGTCCTTGCCCAGCGCCAGGTCCACGAGCGTGTTCGGCGGGCCGTCGCAGTCGTAGGCGCCGTCGCCGTCCTCGAGCGCCAGCCGCAGGTCGGTGTCGCCGCCGTCGCGCCACAGCCACGCGGCCTCGCGCTCGACGTCGCACAGCACCTGGCCGTCGCTGCCGATCGCCCGCACCTCGAGCTGATGCTTGTTGCCGCCGGCGCCGAGGTGGGCGGAGCCGCCGGCGACCGTGCCGATCGCGCCGTTGTCGAAGCGCACGGAGATCGCGTCGTGCAGCTCGACCGGCGCGTTCAGCGGCGCGCTCATCAGCGCGAACGCGGCGTCTGCGCGCAGGCCGGTGAGCCACAGCGCCAGCCCCAGCGCGTGGCTGAGCTGCGCCTGGCCGTAGCCGCCGCCGGAGATGCGCGGGTCGGTCCACGTCGCCTGCTCGGGGACGGTGTCGGGATCGGCGTCGGGGTAGGCGCCGGTGTTCGACAGCAGCTCGCGGGTGACCGACGCCATGTGGACGGTGAGCTGCTCGACCTCGCCGATGCCGCGCTCGACCATCAGGCGACGCATCTCGCGGACCATCGGCTTGTAGTTCCAGCCGAACGCGACCACGATGTGGCGGCCCAGGCGCTCCCCGGTCTCCACGAGGTCCCAGGCGTCGGCCGGGTCGATCGTGAACGGCTTCTCGACGAGCACGTGCGCGCCCGCCTCCATCGCCGCCTTCGCGTGCTCGTGATGCAGCCCGGTCGGGCTGGAGACGAGCACGATGTCGACCCCGGCCTCGAGCACGTCGCGGTAGTCCTCGCTCGCGACGCGGAAGCCGTACTGGTCCTTGACGCGGGCCAGCGCGTCGCTCCCCTTGCGGGCGACGCCGACGAACTCGACCTCGTCGCGGGCGGCGAAGTTGGGCAGGTGCGAGGCGATCGCCCACGACCCGGCGCCGATCACCCCCAGCCGCAGCTTGCTGCTCATCGTGCTCTCCTCTACTTGCTCGTCAGGCGGATGCGGAGCTGGTCGAACGAGACCGCGAAGATCAGCAGCGCGCCCTGCGCGACCGTCTGCCAGAAGCTCGAGACGTTCAGCAGCACGAGGCCGTTGTTCAGCGTGCCGATGATCAGCAGGCCGAGCATCGTGCCCGTGATCGCGCCGCGGCCGCCGGCGAGGCTGGCGCCGCCGAGGATCACGGCGGTGACGACCGACAGCTCCATCCCGGTCGCCGCCTGCGGCGACGCGGCGCCGAGCTGCGAGGCGAGGATCAGGCCGCCGATCGCGACGCACAGGCCCGACAGGACGAAGCCGATGAAGATGATCCGCTTGGAGCGGATGCCGTTCAGGCGGGCCGCGACCGGGTTGGCGCCGATCGCGTACATCGAGCGGCCGAACACCGTGTAGCGGCTCAGGAACCAGAACGCGAGCGCGATGCCGGCGAAGATGAACACGGGCACCGGGATGTCGAACAGCGGCCGCTCGGTGGCCCAGCCGAAGCGCTCGATGCCGAGCGTCTGGCCGTCGGTGATCACCTGGGTCAGGCCGCGGAAGACGGCGAGGGTGCCCAGCGTGGTGATCAGCGCGTTGATGCCGACCACGGTCACGAAGAAGCCGTTCAGCATGCCGATCCCGATGCCGGCCAGCACGGCGATGAACACCGAGTAGTAGATGTCGTTGTGCAGCGCCAGCGAGGCGACCACGGCGCCGCAGAACGCGGCGGCCGACCCGACCGACAGGTCGAACTGACCGGCGATGAGGAGCATCGTGGCGGGTGCGGCGATGATGCCGGTGACCGCCGCGGCCGTGAGGATGTTGACGAAGTTGTCGTAGTTGAGGAAGAACTCGGACGTGATCGAGAAGAACACGCCGAGGCCGATCAGGACCACGACGAGCGCGGCGGTCTCGGGGACCTGACGGCGTCGCGCGGTCGGCACCGCGGCGGTCGCGCCCGGCGGCGGAGCCGCGGGCTCGGTCGTCAACACCGGATCGGACACGTTCATCCTCCAGCCAGCTCGGTGAGCCGTTCAGTCGTGATCTCGTCGCCGCCCAGCTCGCCGACGACCCGGCCGCGGGCCATCACCGCGGCGCGGTCGGCGAGCTGCACGACCTCCTCGTAGTCGGACGTCGCGACGAGGACGCCCATGCCGTTGCGCGCGAGCTTGCGGATCTCGCGGTAGATCTCCATGCGCGCGCCGACGTCGACGCCGCGCGTGGGCTCGATGAGCACGAGCACGTCGGACTCGCGCTCCAGCCAGCGCCCGAGCACGACCTTCTGCTGGTTGCCGCCCGAGAGCGTGCTGATCAGCTGGTCGGGGTCGTTGCGCGAGCGGATCGACAGCTCGCCGTGCCAGCGCCGGTAGGCGCGCGCCTCGCTGGCGCGCCGCAGCAGGCCGCGCCGCGACAGGCGCGGCCACGACGGGACCGAGATGTTCTCGGCCACCGAGCGGACCATGAACGCGCCCTCGCGCTGGCGGTCGGCGGGGACGAGGCCGACGCCGGCGGCGATGGCCGCGTGCGGCGCCCCGGGCGCATGCGTCTCGCCGCGCAGCCGGCAGACGCCGGCGGTCAGGTGGCGCAGTCCGAACGCGGTCTCGGCCACCTCGGCGGTGCCCGAGCCGAGCTTGCCGTAGAGCGCGAGCACCTCGCCCGGGCGCACGGCCAGGTCGACGTCGGCGAACGCGCCGTCGCTGGCCGCGCCCTCGAAGGCCAGGAGCGGCGGCGCGTCGGCCTGGGTGGCGGCCGCCTCGGGCCGCGACACCTCGCCGACCTCGCGGCCGACCATCGCGGTGACGAGCTCGGCGCGGCTCGTGCCGGCGACCTCGCGCTCGAGCACGACGTTGCCGTCGCGCAGCACCTCCACGCGGTCGGCGATCTCGACGACCTCGTCGAGGCGGTGCGTGATGTAGATGATCGCGGTGCCGCGCTCGCGCAGGCGGCGCACCGCGGAGAAGAGCCGCTCGACCTCCTGCGCCGACAGCGCGGCGGTCGGCTCGTCGAGGATGAGGCAGCGGGCGCGGTCGGAGATCGCGCGGGCGATCTCGACGGCCTGGCGCTCGCCGATGCGCAGCTCGGCCACCGGGCGGTCGGGGTCCAGCTGCACGCCGAGCTCGTCGAGCGCGCGCTGGGCGCGCTCGCGCACCGCCTTCCAGCGCACGATCCCGCGCCGTCCGGGCCAGCGGCCGAGGGAGATGTTCTCGGCGACGGTGAGCGCGGGCGCGTCGCTGAGCTCCTGGAAGATCATGCGCACGCCGAGGGCGCGCGCGCTGATCGGGTCCAGCGCCGTGTGGGTCTCGCCGGCGATCACGATCTCGCCCGAGTCGGGCGCGTGGTCGCCGGCGAGGATCCGCACGAGCGTCGACTTGCCGGCCCCGTTCTCGCCCAGGAGGGCGAGGACGGAGCCGCCGACGGCGTCGAGGTCCACGCCGTGGAGGACCTCGACGCCGCCGAAGGACTTGCGGATGGCCCGCGCCTGGAGGCGGAAGGGCTCGTTCATCTGACCGTCGTCCGACATCCAGGCGCGACCCGGCTCAGCAGCCCGACACGTCGTAGTACTCGGAGATGTTGTCGCCCGTGATCGCCACGTGCGGCACGAACAGCTCCGGGTTGACCTCCTCGCCCTTGGCGGCGCGGATCGCGGCCGGGACGGCGATCTGGCCGTAGCGCTCGGGGAAGTACGCCGCGTCGGCCACCCACTGCTCGTTGGTCGCCAGCTCGCAGTGCGCGGTCGGGTCGGCGCCCTGGCCGGCCAGGTACAGGTCCTTCTCGCGGCCCTGCGCCTTGGCGGCCGCCAGCGCGCCCAGCGCCATGTCGTCGTTCAGCGACAGGACGACGATCTTGTGCTGGCCCGGGAGCGACGTGAGGACGTCGGCGAACTTCTTCTGGCCGCCCTCGATGGTGCCGACGCCGTCGACGACCTTCAGGTTCTTGGCCTTTCCGCAGATGCGCTCGAAGCCCTCGATGGCCCCGCCGGAGCGGTCCTCGTTGACGACGCCCGCGGCGGGCTGCTGCATCGACACGACGGCGTCGTGCTCGCAGTTGAACTTCTCCTTGAAGTACTCGCCCATCGCGACGCCCGCGATCTCGCCGGCGGCGCGGTTGGCGGCGCCCACGAACGCGACCTGGCACGGCTTCTGGTTGATGTCGATCGCGATCGTCGGGACGTCGGGGCCGGCGGCGCAGATGCGCGGCGCGGACTTCTCGTCCACCTGGAAGTTGATGATCGCGTCGACGCCCTGGGTCTTGAAGTTCTTGGCGCAGTCGAGGGCCTTGGCGGCGTCGAGCTGCGAGTCGCAGAACACGAGCTTGGCGCCGGCCGCCTTCGCCTCGGCCTTGATGTTGTCGGACACGAGCTTCACGAACGGCACCTGGTCACCCAGGGAGATGTATCCGATCTTGAGGCCGTCGCCGCTGCCGGGCACGGCCTCCTCGAACTCCGCGGCGCCCTCGACGACCGTCTCCTCGGCCGCCGGCTCGGGCGTGGTCGGGGCGGCGGCCTGCGTCGCCGCGGCCGTGCCGGTGTCGGCGGTCGTCTTCTCGTCCTCGCTGCCGCTGCCACAGGCGGCAGTCCCGACGGCCAGGGCGGCCACCACAGCCGCCGTCAGGCCCTTGCGCCAACGCGTCATGTCTCCTCCTCCGTGTGAAGCTGAGCCGGAATCGCAACCGGAACCGTTTCCGGGCACGATACCTGCGCGGTCGTCGCAGTGTCAAGCGAGAACGGTCCGCCCCGCTTGGCAGCCAGCCAGCAGACGCCCTGGCGCACGAGCAGGCGCTCGTCGACGGCGCCCGGGCCGAGCTGCGCGAGCTCGACGCACACGGGCAGGTCCGGCGGCGCACCGCCGTCGCGCAGCGCGTCGAGCACGCCCGTCAGGTCGACGACTCCGGTGCCGTACGGGACCGAGCGCGGGTCGGGCCCGTCGCCGGCCAGGTCCTTGAGATGGACGATCGCGACCCGGTCGGCGACGGCCGCCGCGAGCGCCACCGGGTCGTCGCCGACCCGCACGGCGTTGGCGGTGTCCAGGCAGACGCGCAGCCCCGGCACCGCGTCGAGCAGCGCGAGCAGCTCGCCCTGGTCGAGGTCGGCGTGGTTCTCGAGCGCGAGCACGACCCCGCGGGCCCGCGCGCGCTCACGTGCGCGCGTGAGCGCCAGCGCGGTCGCGTCCAGCCGCGCCTGCGGCACCGGCCCGTCGCGCAGCGCCGGGTGGGCGGCCACGCAGCGCACGATGCGCGCGCCCAGACGCGGGGCGACGTCGATCCAGGCCAGCAGGTCGGCGAGCGCGGCCGGGTCGGCGCCCCAGCGCAGGCCGTACGGATGACCCCAGGCGACGGCGATCTCGCGCCCGCGCGCGGCGCCGACGAGCGCGCCGGCGTCGAGGCGCGCCGGCGGATCGAGGAAGACGGTCTCCAGCGACAGCACCTCGGCGCCGGCGTCGATCATCTCGGCCACGAGCGCCGCGGCGCCGGACAGCGCCTGCGCGGGCGCGCCCTCCCCGGAGCGCACCTCGCCGAGGAGGCGGTGGTAGCTGTAGGAGTCGATGCCGATGCGCACGGCCGCTCAGCCCGGCCGCTGGAACAGCTCGACGCTGATGCCGTCGTGGACGCGCAGGTACGCGACGCGGGCGCCGCGGTTTGGGCCGCTGTCGACCTCGACCGGCCCGTCGGGGTTCACCGGGCGAGCGCCGAGCGACACCGCGCGCGCGAACGCCGCGCCGGCGTCCGCGACGTCCAGGCACAGGTGGACGTTGCCGGGGTGCTTGGTGTCGTCGTCGCCCTGCGCGCGCCCGTCGAGGTGATAGTCGAGCAGCTCGAGCACGGATCCGCCGGGGAGGTCGACGATCGCGGCGTCGATCTCGACGCCCGGGTGGCCGACCGACCGCCCGAGGTACGGGCGCGAGAGCAGCCCGCGGAAGCGGGCGCGCACGTCGAGGAACGCCTCCCAGAACGCCAGCGCGGCGTCCATGTCGGCGACGGTCGCGCCGACGTGGTGGACGCCGCGCACGACGTCGGCGTCAGTCAAGGTGCCAGACCTCTTCGGCGGCGAAGAGGTTGCCGTCCTCGTCGGTGAGGGCGACGATGATGTCCTCGAACCACTCCGACCAGCGGCGGTTGGCGTCGGTCGCGCCGACCTTCGCGAACGCGGTCGCGGCGTCGGGGTGGCACTCGCAGTAGGCGATGACCTGGGTGCCGCGGCGGAACAGCGAGTAGTTCTTGATCCCGGCGTCCCGGATCGCGGCGACCAGCTCCGGCCAGATCTCGTCGTGGCGGCGCTTGTACTCCGCCTCGGTGCCGGGGCGGATCTCGAACGTGAAGCAGTAGCGCTGCATGCGGAAGCCTCTCCTCGCTGTCCTGGAACGTTGCTGGAACCGCTTCCGGTATCGTAACCGCAATGAGGAGATCGGAGGGCGGTCGGTCCAGCATGCGCGAGGTGGCCGACGCCGCCGGCGTCGCGATGTCGTCGGTCTCGCGCGTGCTCAGCGGCCACCCGGACGTGTCGGACGCCATGCGCGCGCGAGTGATGGCGGCCGTCGAGGAGCTCGGCTACACGCCCGACATGCTCGCGCAGTCGCTGCGCCGCCGCGCCACCCTGTCGATCGGCTTCGTCGCCGGCGACATCTCCAACCCGCTCATGGCCTCGATCGTCAAGGGCGCCGAGGGCGAGCTGCGCCGCAGCGACTACTCGATGCTGCTGACGAACTCCGAGGGCGACCCCGACCGCGACGCCGAGCACATCCGGCTGTTCGAGCAGCGGCGCGTCGACGGGCTCATGCTGTCGCTCGCGCGCGAGGACGACCCCGGCATGCTCGCCGCGCTGGCCGCCACCGACACGCCGCGTGTCGTGATCGACCGCCACCTGCCGCCCGAGGTCAACGCCTCGAGCGTCCTCTCCGACCACCGCTCCGGCATGCGCGCGGCCGTCTCCCACCTGCTCGACCTCGGCCACCGCCGCATCGGCCTGATCCTCGGCCGCCCCGTGCGGCCCGCGCGCGAGCGCCTGCGCGGCCTCGAGGAGGCCTACGCCGACCGCGGGCTGCCCGGCACGTTCGTCGTCAACGAGGGCGTGCTGTCGCCCCAGCACGGCCGCGACGCCACGCGGCGCCTGCTCGACGACCCCCAGCCGCCGACGGCGATCATCACCGGCGGCAACCAGCTGCTGGCCGGCACGATCAGCGAGCTGCAGGAGCGCGGGTTGATGGTCGGCGCCGACATCTCGATCGTCAGCTGCGACACGATCTCGACCACCGAGCTGCACCAGCCGCCGATCGCCGTCGTGCGCCGCGACACGGTCGAGCTGGGCCGCCGCGCCGCCGAGCTGCTGCTGCGCCGGCTCAACGGGGCCGCCGCCCCCGAGAGCGTGACCCTGCCGACCGAGTTCGTCCCGCGCGCGAGCTGCGCGCCGCCCCCGGCCCGATGAACTTCACGCGGGACGTCGTCGACGCCGCGCCGGCGCAGGCGACGGCGCTCATCACGATCGGACGCGACGGCGCCAGGCGCGAGTGGACCTTCGGCGAGCTGTCGGCCGGCGCGGCGCGGCTGGCGGGGACGCTCCAGGCCCACGGCGCGGGCCGCGGCGACGTCGTCATGACGCTCGTCGGCAACCGCGTCGAGTGGGTCCTGACGCTGCTGGCCTGCTTCCGCATCGGCGCGGTCGCGCTGCCGTGCACCCAGCAGCTGCGCGCCAAGGACCTGGCGCTGCGCCTGCGCGTCGCCAAGCCGGCGGCGGTCGTCGCCGACGAGCGCGACATGGCCGAGCTGGCCGCGACCGGCGACGCGCTCGCCGGCGTGCCGGTGCTGCTCGTCGACGACGACGCGCTGCTGGCGAGCCCGCCGGCGCCGGCCACCGACCTGGCGCCGCACGACCCCGCGCTCGTGATCTTCACCAGCGGCACCTCGGGCGAGCCGAAGGCGGCGCTGCACGGCCAGAGCTACCTGTTCGGCCAGGCCCTGCAGGCCGAGCACTGGCTCGACGCGCGGCCCGGCGAGCTCGTGTGGTGCACCGCGGCGGCCGGGTGGTCGAAGTCGGCGCGCAACACGTTCATCGCCCCGTGGATCCGCGGCGCCCGGGCGCTCCTGCACGACGCCCGCTTCGACCCCGCCGAGCGGCTGGACCTGATCGAGCGCGAAGGCGTCGACGTGCTGTGCATGGCGCCCACCGAGTACCGCGTGATCGCCCGGCGCGCGACGCTGCGGCGCCTGCCGCTGCGCACCGCGGTCGCAGCCGGCGAGGCGCTCGACGCGCAGGTCGTGGGCACGTGGATGGACGACGCCGGCGTGACGATCCGCGACGGCTACGGCCAGACCGAGACCGGCGCGGTGACCGGGATGCCGCGCGAGGGCGAGGTCCGCCCCGGGTCGATGGGCCTGCCGCTGCCCGGCGTGCGCGTCGACGTGCGCGACGGCCAGCTCCACGTCGACGCCGCGACCGTCCCCACCTTCTTCCTGCGCTACCTCGACGGCGAGGCCCACACCGGGTGGTGGGCGACCGGCGACCTCGTCGAGCGCGACGACGACGGCTACCTGTGGTTCCGCGGCCGCGCCGACGACATCATCGTCTCGTCGGGCTACCGGATCGGGCCCACGGAGGTCGAGGCCGCGCTGGCCAGCCATCCGGCGGTGTCCGAGGCGGCGGTCGTGGGGGCGCCCGACCCCGAGCGCGGCGAGGTCGTGCGGGCGGTGGTCGTCCTGCGCGACGGCTACGACGCCGGCGACGCGCTGGCGCGCGAGCTGCAGGATCACGTCAAGCGCGAGACCGCGCCCTACAAGTACCCGCGCATCGTCGAGTTCGCCGAGACCCTGCCCCGCACGGCGAGCGGCAAGGTGCGGCGCGCGGCGCTCCGCCGGACCTGAGCGGACGGCGAGGACCGATGCGGGTTGACAGGTGAGCGCATGTCTGGAAACGTTACCGGTAACGATCTGACGCCCGCCGGTCCGGCGGGGGAGCGGGAGTGTGGAGTGAGTACGACGGACGCGATAACGACGGCTGGAACGACCTCGGCGCTGACGATCCGGCGCATCGAGACCGTCCCGATTCGCGTGCCGCTGGGCCGCGTCTACCGCGGCAGCTACTACGAGATGAGCCACCGCTCCACGATCATCACCCGCGTCCACACCGACGAGGGCATCGTCGGCGAGGCCTACGCCGGCGACGAGGACGCCGGGCTGCTCGAGATCGACGCGATCATCAACCACGAGATCGCGCCGCAGCTCATCGGCGCCGACGCGATGGCGATCGAGCGCTGCTGGGAGCTGTCGCGGGGCGTGACGTTCAACATCCTGCGCGACCGGCGCCTCGGGCTCGTCGCCCAGGCCTGCGTCGACACCGCGCTGTGGGACGCGATCGGCAAGGCGCTCGGCCAGCCGCTGTGGCGGCTGTGGGGCGGCTACCGCGACCGCCTCCCGATGATCTCGATCGGCGGCTACTACGACGGCGACCAGACCGTCGCCGAGGAGATCGCCGAGATGCGCGAGCGCGGCCTGGCCGGCATGAAGTTCAAGGTGGGCGGCCGCGATCCCAAGACCGACGCGAAGCGCTTCCTCGAGGCGCGCGAGGCCGGCGGCCCCGACTTCATCCTCGCCGCCGACGCCAACCAGGGCTGGACGCCCGAGGAGGCGATCGAGTTCGCCCGGCTCGTGGCCGACGCCGGCCTGCGCTGGTTCGAGGAGCCCTGCCGCTGGCACAACGACCGCCGCGCGATGCGCGACGTGCGCACCATGGGCGGCGTGGCGGTGTGCGCGGGCCAGACGGAGTTCTCCGCGGGCGGCTGCCGCGACCTCATGGTCGAGGGCGCCATCGACGTCTGCAACTTCGACGCATCCTGGTCGGGCGGGCCCACCGAGTGGCGCCGCGTCGCGGGCATGGCCCTCACGTTCGACGTCGCGATGGGCCACCACGAGGAGCCCCAGGTCGCCGCGCACCTGCTCGGAGCGATCTCCAACGGCACGTACGTCGAGTGCTTCCACCCCGACCGCGACCCGATCTGGTGGAACCTCGTCGTCAACCGCCCCGAGCTCGTCGACGGCGAGCTGAAGCTGCCCACCGGCCCGGGCCTCGGCTGGGTCCTCGACGAGGACTACATCGAACGCCACCGCGTCCGCACGTGAGCGCGCTCGCGGCCGGCGCGGCCGCGGTCTCGCTCGAGCCGCCGCTCGGGCTGCCGATGGTCGGCTTCGTGCGCCGCCACCAGCCGGCGGCGGCGTCGGCCGGCGACCTGGAGGCGACCGCGGTCGTCCTCGAGGACGGCGACGGGGCGCGAGCGGTCGTGATCGGGGTCGACACGCTCGCGATCCAGGCGCCCGAGATCGACGCGCTGCGCGAGCGCATCGCCGCCGCGACCGGCGCCGAGCGCGAGGCGGTGCTCGTCAACTTCAACCACACGCACTGCGCGCCGCCGGGCTGCCTGACGCTGGCGCGGCTGGGCGGCGAGATGGACGACGACGCCATCGACCCGGCCGTCGCCGCCTACGCCGGGACGCTGGCGGAGCGCATCGTCCAGGTCGCCCGCGTCGCAGCCTCGCGGCTGGAGCCGGCCCGGCCCGCCTGGGGCGTCGGCGTCTGCCGCGAGTCGGTCAACCGCCGCGAGCGGCGCGCCGACGGCCGCGTGATCCTGGGCTGGAACCCGGACGGGATCGTCGACCCGCAGGTGCCCGTGCTCCAGCTGCGCCGGCGCGACGGATCGGCGATCGCCACCGTGGTGGGCTTCGGCTGCCACACGGTCGCCGTCGGCCCCGGCGTGCTCGCCTACAGCGCCGACTACCCCGGCCCGATGCGCGAGGCCGTCCGCGCCTGGACCGGCGGCGAGTGCGTCTTCCTGCAGGGCGCCGGCGGCAACGTGCTGCCGCGCGTCGGGTTCGCGTCCGGGTTCGGGCCGGCCCGGGCGATGGGCCGGCGCCTGGCGCTGGCGGCGCTCGAGGCCGTGGCCGACCGGCCGGCGTGGCCGGTCCGCTACGAGCGCCGCGACGACGGCTCGGTCAACCCGATCAGCCTGTACCGCCCGGTGCCGGGCGACGGCGGCGCGACGACGCTGGCCGCGGCCCAGCTCGACGTCGCCTTCCCGCTGCAGCCGCTCCCGACCGCCGCGGACCTGGACGCGGTGCGCGCGGACGCCGCGCGGCGCATCGCCGACGCGCGGCGGCGGGGCGCCGGCCCGGGCGAGCTGAACACGATCCGCTACCACGCCGTGTGGGCCGACCTGGCCGAGGCGGCGATGGCCGCCGGCCTCACCGAGCCGTCCGTGACCGCGCCCGTCCACGCGCTGCGCATCGGCGACGGCGCGATCGTCACCGGCCCCGGCGAGGTGTTCAGCGAGATCGGCCTGGCCGTGCGTGAGCGCTCGCCGGCCGAGGTGACGCTCTACGCCGGCTACACGAACGGGCTCGTCACGTACTTCCCCAGCCGGTCCGCGTTCCCGCACGGCGGCTACGAGCCCGGCCACGGCAACCGCTCGTTCGGGCTGCCGTCCCAGGTCACGCCCGAGTGCGACCCGCTGCTGGTCCGCAGCGGGCTCGAGGCGCTCGGCCGGTGCTGGCCGGAGTGGGACGGGATCGCGCCGGACGACGACCTGCTCGCCTCGGGCGCGCCGCCCGCGATCCCGCCCGCGCCGCCGCTACAGCGCGAGCCGTAGCGGCTGCTCGAGCAGGTCGCGGACGGCGCCGAGGAGGCGGGCGACGCCGGCCAGCCCGGCGCCGCCCGGGGTGCTCGCCAGGGAGAGCGACACGACGGGTCGCGCACCCTCGGCGGCGGGGAGGAGGCGGATGGCGCCCACGGCGAGCAGCGCGACGGCGGGGGCCTGGACGGGGGCGACGCGGTCGACCCCGAGCGCGCCCGCGTCGACGACGACCAGCGCCGGCTCGCCGCCGTCGCCGGGTTCCCGCGACTCGGCCGCGAGGGCGCTCAGCGACTTCGCGTCGGCACCGCGGACGACGGCGAGCGCGACGCCGTCGCCCTGCGGCACGGCCACGCCGACGTCGACGCCGGCGGTCGCGTCGTCGCGCAGGGCCCGCGCGGCGGCGGCCGCGACGAGGTGCACGAGCTCCGGCGCGGGGTCGCCGAGGCCGGCGAGCTGGTCGCGCAGGGCGGTCGCGGCGGTCAGGTCGACCTCGACGTCGAGCGCCAGGGCCGGCAGCGGGCCGGTCGCGGGCGTGCTCGCGACCGGCGCGGGCGACGGCGCGGCCGGCGCGGGCGACGGCGCGGCCGACGGCGCGGCCGGCGCGGGGGCGACCGGCGGCGGGGCGGACGGGCGCTCGGCGGCGGCGACGACGTCGGCCTTGAGGATCCGGCCGAACGGGCCGCTGCCGACCACGCCGGCCAGCGCCACGCCCAGCCGCTCCGCCGTGCGCCGGGCCACCGGCGACGCGCTCACGATCTCGGCCATGCCACCCACCTCAGAACGCCAGCGTGCGGCGCACGCCGTCGGCGATCCGGTCGGCGCTGGGGATCCACAGCTCCTCCAGCCCGCCGGCGTACGGGATCGGGGTCTCGTCGCCGCCGACCAGCAGCGGCGGGGCGTCGAACATCTCGAAGCGGTCGGCCATCAGGCGCGACACCAGCGAGGCGCCCCAGCTGCCGTCGTGCGTGCACTCCTGCGCGACGACGAGCCGGTTCGTGCGGTCGAGCGACGCGCCGATCGTCTCGACGTCCAGCGGCACGAGCGTGCGCGGATCGATCACCTCGACCGACACCCCCTCGCCGGCCAGCAGCTCGGCGGCCTCCTCCGCGCGGTGGCGCATGAGCTGGGTGGCGACGAGCGTCACGTCGTCGCCGGCGCGCACGATCTCGGCCCGGCCCAGCTCGACGACCTCGGCGGCGTCGGCGACCTCGCCCTTGTGGTTGAACAGGTGCTTGTGCTCGAAGACGAGCACGGGGTCGGGGTCGCGGATCGCGGCCCGCAGCAGCCCGTAGGCGTCGGCCGGGGTGCCCGGCACCGCGATCTTCAGGCCGGGGACGTTGAGGAACCAGTTCTCGACCGACTGCGAGTGCTGGGCGGCGAACCCCGCGCCCGCGCCGTTTCCGAGCCGGATCGTGGCCGGCACGTCGACCTGGCCGCCGGTCATGTAGCGGTACTTGGCCAGCTCGTTGACGATCCCGTCGAAGCAGACGCCGGCGAAGTCGGCGAACATGATCTCGGCGACCGGGCGCAGGCCCGACAGCGACGCGCCGATCGCGGTCCCGATGATCGCCTGCTCGGAGATCGGGGTGTCGCGCACGCGCTTGGGGCCGAAGCGCTCGAGCAGCCCGTCGGACAGCTTGAACGGCCCGCCGGCCTCGGCGACGTCCTCGCCGAACAGGAAGACGCGCTCGTCCTCCTCCATCGCGTCGGCCAGCGCCTCCACGACGGCCTCGCGATAGGTGATGGTCCGGCTCATGCGTACACGTCCTCCAGGCGGGTCTCGGGGGCCGGGTCGGCCCAGCTCATCGCGCGCTCCAGCGCGTCCGCGACGGTGCGCTCCGCGGTCGCGCGCATCTCGTCGAGCGTGGCCTGCTCGACGCCCGCGGCCAGCAGCGTGCGCTCGTGCAGGATCAGCGGGTCGCGCTCGAGCCAGCGCTCGAGCTCGCCCTCGGGGCGGTAGGCGCCCGGATCGGCGCGGGAGTGGCCCTTGTAGCGGTAGGTCATCGCCTCGATGAACGTCGGGCCCTCGCCGGCGCGCGCCCGCGCGACGGCCTCGCTCACCGTCGCGTGCACGACGCCGACGTCCATGCCGTCGATCCGCACCCCGGGCATGCCGTACGACTCCGCGCGGACGACGAGCTCGTCGACCGGCGTCGTGTGCGCGATCGGCGAGAACTCGCCGTAGAGGTTGTTCTCGCACACGAAGACGACCGGGAGCCTCCAGATCGCGGCCATGTTCAGCGACTCGTGGAAGGCGCCGATGTTCGTCGAGCCGTCGCCAAAGAAGCACAGCGACACGCCGTCCGTCCCGCGGTACTGCTCGGCGTACGCGGTCCCCAGCACGATCGGCAGGTGCGCGCCGATGATCGCGAAGGAGCCGATCGCGTTGACGCTCATGTCGGTGAGGTGCATCGAGCCGCCCTTGCCCCGGCACAGCCCGTCCGCCTTGCCGAGGATCTCGGCGAACGAGCGGTCCAGCGGCGCGCCCTTGGCGAGCACGGCGGCGTGGCCGCGGTAGGTGCAGGCCATCGTGTCGGTGACGCGCAGCGCGCGGCAGGCGCCGACGTTGACGGCCTCCTGGCCGGCGGCGAGGTGGGTCGACCCGCGCACGAGGCCGCGCGCGAACATGCGGTGGCATTCCTCCTCGAAGAAGCGGATCTCGAGCATGGCGCGCTGCCAGTCGAGCTGCTCCTCGAGCGGCACGGCGGCCGCGACGGTCGATGATGCGGTCTTGCTCATGGGTCGGTGCTCCCTCGGGGTCTCAGTACATGAGCTGGCCGCCGCTGACGTTGACGGTCGCGCCAGTGATGTAGGAGGCGTGGTCGGAGGCCAGGAAGAGGACGATGCCCGCGAGCTCGGAGGGGGCCGCCATGCGCCCCAGCGGGATCATCTTGATGAAGTCGGCGAGCGCCTCCTCGGAGGAGCCCTCGCGCATCATGCTCGTGTCGGCGGCGCCGGGCGAGACGGCGTTGACGGTGATGCCGTCGGGCGCGAGCGTGCGCGCCAGGCCGCGGGTCATCGAGACGATGCCGCCCTTGCTGGCGGCGTAGACGACGGAGCCGCCGAAGCCGCCCGTCCACCAGCCCTGCGAGGTGAAGTTGACGATCCGCCCGCCGCGGCCCTGCTCCCGGAACAGGCGCGCGGCCCAGCGATTGAGGAAGAACGCGGCCTTGAGGTTGACGTCGAGCTGGACGTCCCAGTCCTCCTCGGTGACCTCGTCGATCGTGGCGCGCCGGCGCAGGACGGCGGCGAGGTGGGCGAGCACGTCGAAGCGGCCGAACGCGTCCAGGGCGCGGCGCAGGACCGCCTCCTGCGCGTCGAGGTCGGCGATGCTCGCGCCGATCGCCAGGTGGCGGTCGGGATCCTCGAGCCCGGCGACGACCTCGCGGCAGCGGTCCTCGTCGAGGTCCACGACGGCGACGCGCGCGCCCGCGGACGCGAACGCCGCGGCGACCTCGCGGCCGATGCCGCCGGCGCCGCCGGTGACGACGACACCGCGATCCCGGAGCCCCAGCTCCCAGCTCATGCTCCCGCGCTCTCCTCGGCTGAATACGGTACTGGTATCGATTCCGAACCCTAGCAGACGGCCGGGATCGCGGGCGGCAGCTCGGCCACCGTGACCCAGCCCGGCCGGGCTGCGGCGACCCGCGCCACGGAGTTGGCCAGCACGGCCGCAGACCCCGCCTGGGACGGCAGGCCGCCGGCGATCTCCAGGCGCACCGGCGGGGTGGCGTCGATCTCGACCACGTCGCGGGTGGAGAGGCCGGCGCCGGCCGGGTCGACGTGGCCGGTGAAGTCGGCGGCGAACCACGGCGCGCCGGCGACGATCGCGACGTAGCGCTGGACGAACCCGGCCGAGCGGCCGCCGGCCAGCAGCGGCTCGATCGTGCGGTCGATGCGCTCGATCTCCACCCCCAGCGCGCGGGCCACGACCCGCATCGACTGCGGGAAGCCGATGTGGCCGGTGATCGTCCCGGCGGCCACGCCCGCCGCGAACGCGTCCGGCGCGAAGCCCACCCCCAGGCGCCGCAGGATCGTGGCGCCGAAGCCGGACAGGTCGACGACCCGCTCCACGTGCAGCGCGTGCACGTCGGCGCACGCGCCGATCGCGGTCAGCACGAGCGCGTCGAACGCGAACCCCGGGTTGAGCCCGGCGCCGAGGATCGTGACGCCGCGGGCGCGCGCCTCGCGGTCGAGCGCGTCGGCCAGCGCCGGGTCGGCGGCCCACGGGTCGGCCGCCTCCTCGGCGGTGGTCAGGACGTTGGAGCCCGCCGCCACGGCCGCGCGCACGTCGTCGGCGATCTCGGTCAGGAACGAGGTGGTCGCGATCACGACGACGTCGGCCCCGCTCTCGAGCGCCGCCCGCCGTCCGTCCCGCCCGAACGGCCCGTCGACGGTCACGCCGCGGCGGCCGAGCAGGCCGGCCACCGCCGTGCCCGCCTGGCCGGCGCCGTAGATCGCCACCCTCATGGCACGAGCACCGAGCGCAGGACGCGGCCGGCGCGCAGGTCCTCGAGCGCCGCGTTGCCCTCCTCCAGCGGCCGCTGCACGCCGGTCAGGTGGTCGGTGCGCAGGCGCCCGGCCAGGTGCAGGTCGATGACCTCGCGGATGTCGTCGGGCGTGAAGCCGCGCGAGCCCATGACCGACAGCTCGCGCCAGATGAGGTCGCTGGAGCGCGCCGCGAACGGCTCGACCGACGCGCCGACGAGCACGATCCGCGCCCCGTAGCCGCCGAGCGCGATCGCCGCCTCGTCGAGCGACGGCGACTCGGCGCACTGCACCACGACGTCGGCGCCGTGGCCGCCGATCGCCTCGCGCGCGTCGTCCATGCGCACGGCCGCCTCGGCGCCGAGCTCGCGGGCGAGCGCGAGCTTCTCCTCGCTGCGGCTGACGGCGATCACGCGCGCCCCGAGCGCGTGCGCGACCTGGACCGCGTTGGAGCCGATCCCGCCGACGCCGAGCACGGCGACGGTCTCCCCCGGCCGCACGCGCGCGACGCGCACGAGCGCGTGGTACGGCGTGCCGACCGCGTCGGTCAGCACCGCGAGCGTGGCCGGGTCGACCGGCGCCGGCGGCGCGATCAGCGTCCGCACGGGACGTACGACGTACTCGGCGAACGCGCCGTCGACGTCGACGCCCATCCGCTTCACCGCCGGGCCGAGGTTGGGCCGCGGCGCGTCGGGCGCGTTGTCGATGTAGTAGAGCGCGACCTGGTCGCCGACCGCCACGCCGTCCCCGCCCGGGCCGAGCGCGTCGACGACGCCGGCGGCCTCGTGGCCGGGGACGACCGGCAGCTTGTCGGCCCCGAATCCGCCCTTCTGCAGGAACAGGTCCGACCCGCACACGCCGCAGGCCTGGACGCGCACGCGCGCCTCGCCGGGCCCGGGCTCGGGCAGCGGGCGCTCCACCAGCTCGAGCTCGGCGCCGACGGCCGGAAGGACGAGCGCGCGCATCAGTCGATGAGGAAGCCGCCGTTGACGTCGACGACCTCGCCGGTGATGTAGCCGGCGTGCGCCGAGCACAGGAACGCGACGGCGTCGGCGACGTCGTCGACCGTCCCCAGCCGGCCGACCGGGACCTTCTCGGCCATGTCGGGCATCGAGCTGATCATGTCGGTGTCGATCAGCGACGGCGCCAGCGCGTTGGAGGTGATCCCGTGCGGCGCGTACTCGCTGGCGATCGCCTTGGCCAGCGTCATCACGCCCGCCTTCGACGCGCCGTAGGCGGCGACCGCCTTGGCGCCGCCGGTCTTGCCGGCGCTGGAGCCGATCGCGACGACCCGTCCGTAACCGGCCTCGCGCATCGCCGGCAGCGCCCGGCGGGCGCACAGGAACGCGCCGGTGAGGTTGACGTCGATCGTGCGCTGCCACGAGGCCAGCGTCGTCTCCTCGAAGGGCTCGATGACGAAGATCCCGGCGTTCAGCACGAGGATCGAGGGCGCGCCGAGCTCCGCCTCCACGCGCGCGAACGTGGCGTCGACGCTCGCCTCGCTGGTCACGTCGAGCTCGAGGCCGAGCACGCCGTCGATGTCGGGGGCGCGGAGGTCGCCGACGGCGACCCGGGCGCCGAGGTCGCGCAGGCGCTCGCAGATCGCGCGCCCGATCCCGCGGGCGCCGCCGGTGACGAGGGCGACGCGGTCGTCGAAGCCGTTGAGCTGCATCTCAGAATCGATTCCAATCATGGTGGTCAGACACGGACGCACGCCACGCCGAGGAAGCGGGCGAGCCCTTCGAGCGCCGGGCCCAGCGCCCCCGGCGTGGCGGACGAGTGGTGGTTGGCCCCGGCCCGGCACCAGTCGGTCCAGGCGCCGAGACCGCGGTCGAAGCGGAACGCGCCGTTGGCGGTCCCGGTGGCCGGGAAGGCGCGCCCCGTGAACGCGCCCTCGGCGGCGATGAGCCGGTAGGCGTCCCCGACCTGCGCGAACGCGGCGAGCGTCGCCGGCCCGGCGGGCGCGGACAGCACCGCGCACGCGCCGACGTGCGGGTCGCTCGCGTACCAGTCGTTGGCCACCAGGCGCGGGCGGGCGCCGGGCGCGAGCGCGAGGTCGAACTCGCCCGACGAGGCGAGCACGAGCTCGCCGGTGGCGTAGTCGACCGCCTCGAGCTCGTGGTACTGGGCCGCGCCGCCCAGCAGCTTCGTGGCCAGCATCGCCACGGCGGTGAGCACGTCGCCGACCTCGGTCCACGGCACGCCGTTCGTCGTCGACCGCCCGAGCGCGAACGACGGCGCGATGCCGATCTCGGCGCCGAAGCGGATCTCGGGGACGTGCCCGTTGAGCGCGCCCGCGTCGAGCCGGTGGCGGGCGACGAGGTCGTCGATCGCGCACGCGGCGCGCAGCGAGCGCTCCAGGCCGTCGCCCTCGATCTCGACGTCGTAGCGCTCGCGCGTCTCGGCCTCGAGCTCGCGGACGCGGGCGTCGTCGACGGCCAGGTACAGCTCGCGCACCTCGGCGGGCTCGATCGGCACGAGCTCGATGCCGGTGGCGTCGCGCAGCAGCGCGTCGTCGGTGTCGACGCACGCGTAGCCGTCCAGCGGGCGCCCGACGCGCCCGATCCGGGCCCGCCGCATCCGCCCGGCGGCGGCCGCGACGCGCAGCGCGCCGGACACGGCGTCGAGCGTCGCCGGCTCGTCGACGCGCCCGAGGATCAGCTCGAACGGGCGCCCCTCGCGCACGAGCAGCGCGGTGAGCATCGGCGCGCCGACCGTCGCGCCCTCGGTGGTGATCGCGGCGTGGTCGAACCCGGACGACATCGCGCCGCGGTGCGCGGCCCACACGACGACCGGCAGGTCGCCGAGCCGGGGCAGCGTCCAGGCCGGGGGCGTCGCCATCGTCTGCAGCACGAGCACGGCCTCGGCCGCGTCGGGCTCCACCCACTCGACGCCGGGCAGCGCGCGCCGGACGGCCTCGCCGATGGCGGCCCGGTCGGCCCGCAGGTCGTAGGGCACCGACGGCTCCCAGAAGTCCCAGTAGGGCTCGACGAGGGTGACCCGTGGCATCTGCGGCGCGACCGTACCAGTTGCGGCCCGGAAACGTTGCCAGTAACGTATTCAGACACGATGACCGACACCATGATCGCCTTCTCGGACGCGCTGGGTCGGCGCGTGCGGATGGGCTCCTGGCAGGACCAGCGGATCTCGACCTACCGCAAGATCCACGAGGCGATCGACGAGGGCCGGTGGGACGACGCCGCCCAGCTCGCCAACTACTTCGTCGAGGAAGCCAGCGTCTGCTACGGGATCTACCGCCAGTGGATCCCGGACCTCAACCGGTTCATGGCCGACAACGGGGTCCCCAAGGAGGAGATCGACGCCGCCAACGAGCGGATCGTCGCCCTCCTGGCGCTTCCCGACGGCACGCCGTGGAACCACCTCAAGCAGTGGCACCTCGTGCACGAGCACTGCGAGCAGCTCGTCGCCCACATCTACCGCGAGGAGGCCGACGAGGCCCACGCCGCGCTCGATCGGCTCAAGGAGACGTGGCGGCGCTGCCACGACCGCGACGTCGACCACACCTACGGGCTGATGAGCGAGCTCGTCGCCCGCCTCGGCGAGGCCGCGCTCGGGCGCATGTGGGAGCGCGTGCTGCTGCCGCTGTTCGCCTGGCGCTACGAGAAGTTCGACATCGACAAGTACCCGTGGGACGAGGGCCTCGAGGTGCTGATGACCGTCGCCTGCGAGGCGATGCGCGGACACCTGTCGGGCCCCGAGCGCGAGGGCGACTTCGAGCTGATCGAGACCGACGACCGCTACATCTTGCGCTTCGACCCGTGCGGCTCCGGCGGGCGCATCCCCCGCGGCGACGTCATCGAGGGCACCCCGCCCCGCACCGAGCCGCCGTACAACTGGTCGGTGTCGGCCGAGCCGCACACCTGGAACCACGGGCAGATCGGCGTGTGCCACTACTGCACGCACTGCATCTACCTGATGGAGGAGATCCCGATCGACCGCTTCGGCTACCCGGTGCGCGTCGTCGACCCGCCGGTGCTCGGCGGCACCGAGCCCGACGGCTCCCCGCAGAAGTGCCAGTGGCAGATGTTCAAGGACCCGACCGCGGTGCCCGAGGAGTACTACGAGCGGGTCGGGCGCACGAAGCCGACCGAGTTCGGCTCGAGCAAGCACGCCGCCGACGACCTGCCCGACATCACCGTCGCCATGCCCGGCGCCGGCTGACCGAGGAGAGAGACCACCACATGCCTGAGCTCGCGCTCGTCGACACGCACGTCCACTTCTGGGACCTCAACCACCCCAAGACGCACTACTCGTGGCTGCAGCCGGGCTGGATCCACCCCGTCCTCGGGGACATCGAGGCGATGAAGGTGCCGCTCTACGGCGGCAACGAGTACGCCGCCGACATCGCCGGCTGCAACGTCACCAAGGCCGTGCACGTGCAGGCGGCGCTGGGCAGCGAGGACCCCGTCGACGAGACGGTCTGGCTGCAGGAGCAGCACGAGCAGACGGGCTGGCCGCACGCGATCGTCGCCGACGCGCCGCTGGCGGCCGACGACGTGGCCGAGATCCTCGACCGCCACGCCGAGGCGTCGCCGCTGCTGCGCGGGATCCGCGACTTCGGGCAGGGCGACTACCTCGTCGACCCGGCCTGGGCGCGGGGCTACGCGATGCTCGGCGAGCGCGGCCTGGTCTGCGACCTCGACTGCCACTGGGAGAACATGCACAAGGCGCGCGACCTCGCGCGCAAGCACCCCGAGACGGTCATGGTGCTCGACCACGCCGGCTTCCCGCTGGAGCGCACGCCGGAGTACTTCGAGAACTGGAAGCGCGGGATGAACACGCTGGCCGAGGCCGAGAGCGCGGTCTGCAAGATCTCCGGCCTGGCGATGTGCGACAACGACTGGACCGTCGACTCGATCCGCCCGTGGTTCGAGCACTGCGTCGAGGCGTTCGGCATCGACCGCTGCTTCCTGGGCACGAACTGGCCCGTCGACAAGCTCTACAGCGACTACAAGAAGGTCGTCGACGCCTACCGCGAGATCGCCTCGCAGTACTCGCCCGACGAGCAGGTCGCCCTGTTCTCGGGCAACGCCGAGCGGATCTACCGGATCTGACTCACCACATCGCCAGCCCGCCGGAGAGGTTCATCGCCTCGCCGGTCATGTAGGCGCTGGCGTCCGAGAGCAGGAAGCAGATGGCCGCGGCGCACTCCTCCGGGGAGGCGCCGCGGCGCAGCGGGACGCTCGCCTCCCGCGCGCCGGCGAGCTCCTGCGCGGTGATGCCGCGCAGCCGCGCGACCTCCTCGAGCACCGCATCCTGCATCGGCGTGTCGATGATGCCGGGGCAGATCGCGTTGACGCGGATGCCGTGCGGCGCGAGCGCGTAGGCGAACGAGCGTGTGATCGAGAGGATGGCGGTCTTGGAGGCCGCGTACATCGCGGTCTCGGTCGTCGTCGCCAGCTTCGCCGAGCTGGAGGACAGGTTCACGATCGCGCCGCCCTCGCGCAGGCGCGGGCCCAGCTGCTGGCACAGGAAGAAGACCGACTCCACGTTGACGGCGAAGATGTCGTGCCAGTCCGTGCGGCTCGCCTCGAAGATCGAGCGCAGGCGGATGATCCCGTGGCAGTTGACGAGGTGGTCGGCCCCCGCGCCGTCGGCGGCGACGGCGGCGACGCCCTCCTCGGTCGACAGATCGACGGCGAGCGTCCGCGCGCCCTGCGCACCGATCGCGGCCAGGCCCTCGGCGTCGAGGTCGACGGCCAGCACGTCGGAGCCCTCGGCCAGCAGCCGCTGGGCGACCGCCAGCCCGATCCCCCGCGCGGCGCCCGTGACGACCGCGCGCTTGCCCTCTGCGTTCATGTGCTCGCTCCCTCGGTCTGCAGCAGCCCCAGCGGCGGCGGGTCGTCCGGGTTCAGCGCCCGCCACTTCGCCACCAGGTCGTCGTCGGTCAGCCGCGCGGCGGCCGCGCGCTCGGCGCTGCGCCCGGCGACGGTCACGCGCGCGACCGGGCCGCCGCGCAGCCGCACGCGCGCGGTCAGGTCGGCGACGTGCGGGTCGCCGTGGAGCGCCGGCTCGGCCAGGTCGCGTCCCAGCAGGGTCGCGGCCACCGCGTGCTGGGCGCTCCACCAGGCCGCCTCGGCGTCGCGCGGGGCGGGGTCGGACGCGAGCGCCAGCACGGCCTCCGGCGCCTCCACCGCGACCGGCCCGTCGGGCGGCGGCCCGGCCAGCTCGGCCGCCGCCTCGACGAGCGCCTGGCAGAAGCCGTTGGTCGCGTGGCGGCGGAAGCTGACCTCGGCGATCGCCGGCGGCGCCGGGTCGAGCAGCCCGTCGGGCGACCCGCCCATCGCGGCGAACAGCCCCTGCGGGTGCTCGAGGCCGAAGCGCGTCGCGGGGAGCGCGGTGGCGCGAGCGCAGCGGAGCGCCGCGTCGGCGGCGTGGTCGCGGTGCAGGGCGCGCGTGCCGCTGCGCTCGAGGATGGCCACGATCGACCCGCCCGCGACCGAGATCGCGTGTCCGGCGGCGACGACCGGGTCGGTGCCCAGCGCGACGGCGGCGGCGACCGCGCCGCCGACCGTGCCGGCGGTCGCCGTCGCGTGCCAGTGCCGGCGGTGGTCGCCGCCGAGCGCCCGGCCCAGCCGCGCGGTCACCTCGTAGCCGGCGGCGGCCGCGCGCCAGCGCGCGTCGCCTTCGGCGCCGGCCGCGAGGACGACGGTCCAGACGATCGCGCCCGGGTGGGTCAGCGACGGCCAGTGCAGGTCGTCGCGGTCGAGCAGCGCGGCCGCCGCCGCGTCGCCGACCCCGGGCGGCGCGACGCGGCGCCCGGCGGCGCGGCAGGCGAGGAAGTCGAACAGCGCCCGGCCCCCGGCGGCGCGCGCGGTGGCCGGCTCGCACGCGTCGAGCGCCACCGCGACGAGCCGCTCGGTGAGCGGCGCCGCGGTCACGTCAGGCGGTAGCGCCCGAGGACGGACTCGCGCACCTCGACGCCCAGCCCGGGCGCGCGCGGCACCTCGATCCACCCGTCGTGCTGGACGATCGGCTCCTCGACGAGCTCGTGCTGCATCGGGTTCTCGTCGGGCTTGAGCTCCTGCAGCAGACAGCGGGGCGTGTAGGCCGACAACGCGATCGAGGCGGCGGTGTTGACCGCGCTCGACCACGCGTGCGAGTTGAACCACACGTCGGCCTGCTCGACGATCTCGATGACCTTGAGCACGCCGGTGATGCCCTCGGCGCGGCCGATGTCGCAGCCGATCACGTCGATCGTCCCGGTCGCGATGAGCCGCGCGAACCCGCCGGCGTCCCACTCGCGCTCGCCGCCGGCGATGAGCGTCGTGACGTGCTGGCGCAGCCGCTGGTGGCCGGCGACGTCGTCGGGCTCCAGCGGCTCCTCGATCCAGTGCAGGCCGTGCTCCTCGAACGCCTGGGTGCGGCGGATCGTCTCCGACACGTCCCAGGTCAGCGCCTGGCCGCGGTCCATCATGATCCAGGCGTCCGGGCCGACGGCCTCGCGCAGGAGGCGCACGAACTCGACGTCGCGCGTCAGGTCGTAGCCCAGGCGCGTGCCGCCCTTCTTGCCCATGCCGATCTTGACGCCGCGGTAGCCCTGCTCGCGGACGTAGCGGCCGTGGCGCTCGGCCTCGTACTCGAGCGACGGGTTGAAGACGTGGGTGGAGGCGACCGACGGCAGGCGCTCGTGGTAGGCCCCGCCGAGCAGCGCGATCAGCGGCTGGCCGAGGAGCTTGCCCTTCAGGTCCCAGAGCGCGATGTCGAGGGCCGACAGCGCGAACGCAGCCGCCCCGCCGCGGTGCCCGTGCCACCAGGTCGCGTTCTTGATCCTCCGCCAGGTCGCGACGTTCTCGAGCGGGTCGGTCCCGACGACGAGCTCGGCCATGGCCTCGACGAGGTTCGCCGTGGCGCGGGTGACGTCGGGGAACATCGTGATCGCCTCGCCCCAGCCGACCGTGCCGTCGTCGGCCTCGACCCGCGCGAACAGCAGATGGCGCAGGTTGTCGTTGTCGTTGGGCTCGGGGTAGCGGACGGCGAAGGTGGTGACGGCGCGGACCCGGGTCATGGGCTCGGATACGGTACCAGAACCGATTCCAAGACGAGCGCCCCCACGCGGGCGGGCAGCGACAGGCGCCTACGCCAGCTCGTGCGGGCGGCGCTCGGGCTCGGCGGGCTCCGGCTCGGGCGCGGGGTCCCTCCGGCGCGCCCGGCGCTTGCGCACGTGGCGGGCGATCTCGACGGCGATCGCCACCGCGCCGGCGATCGCGAAGCCGAGCAGCAGGCCCTTGAGCGGGTCCTCCTCGAACGCGTGCCCGCCGATGTAGCCGATCATCGCCGAGTAGATCGCCCACGAGATCGCCGCCAGCGAGTCGAACAGGAAGAACGCGCGGCGGTCGTAGCGCAGCGCGCCCATCGTCAGCGTCACCGCGGTGCGCCCGCCGGGGATGTAGCGGGAGATGATCAGCACCAGACCGCCGCGCTCTGCGAGCGCCACCTCCGCCCATTCGTAGGCCGCCCGCCGGCGGCTGCCCGGGCGCGCGCTCGCCACGATCCGGCTGCCCGCGGTGCGTCCGATCGCATAGGAGACGTGGTCGCCGGCCAGCGCGCCGGCGCCCGCGGCCAGGATCACGAGCACGAGGTCGGGCTGCCCGCTCGCGGCGAACACGCCGGCGGTGACGACGAGGCTCTCGCTCGGCACCATCGGGAAGAACGCGTCGACCGCGGCGAACGTGAACAGGGCCACGTACCCCCAGGGGGAGCTGAGCGCTTCCTGCGCGAGGTCCACGACGCCGTCGAGCACGGACCCGGAACCGTAAGCGCCAGCGGCCCGAAGACCAAGGCGGTCACCCGTCGCTCGGACGGTGCGGGTGGCCGCACCCGGGCGCCGTTGTCAGTTCGAGCTCGCTGTGCGATCGCGATCCGACAATGGCGCGCGGGAGGCGCCGCGTCTGCCTTCGATGAGCCGTTCTGCGCCGCTGCGGCAGCCGGCCTGCGCACTGGGCGCCACGGCATCCCGCACCCGGCTCGGCGCGACCTAGCATCCGCACCATGACGGCGGTGGCACTGGCCTGGAGCGGCGGCAAGGACTCGGCGCTCGCGCTGCGGGCGCTGCGCGACGAGCACGGCATCGAGCCGAGGGCGCTCATGACGACGGTCACCGAGGGCTACGAGCGGGTGTCGATGCATGCGGTCCGGCGCGAGCTGCTGCGCCGGCAGGCGCAGGCGGCCGGCGTCCCGCTCGTCGAGGTCGGCATCCCGCCCTGCTGCACCGACGAGCAGTACCGCCGGCGGATGGCGGCCGCGCTGGAGCGCGACCCGCTGCGCGAGGTCGAGGCGGTCGCGTTCGGCGACCTGTTCCTCGAGGACGTCCGCGCGTACCGCGAGGCGCGGCTGGCCGAGGCCGGGCGGGAGGCGCTGTTCCCGCTGTGGGGACGCGACACGGCCGCGCTCGCGCGCGAGTTCGTGGCCGCCGGCTTCGCGGCCACGCTCGTGTGCGTGGACCCGCGCCGCCTGGACCCCGCGTTCGCCGGGCGCGCCTACGACGCCGCGCTGCTCGCCGACCTGCCGCCCGGCGTCGACCCGTGCGGCGAGAACGGCGAGTTCCACACGTTCGTGCACGCCGGGCCGGTGCTCACCGCGCCGGTGGCGTGCGCCACCGGCGAGGTCGTCGAGCGCGACGGCTTCGTGTTCTGCGACGTCGTCGCGACCTAGCGGCGACGCAGGACGATCGTCTTCGCGTTGGCCTTCTGGCCGCGGGCCTTCACCGTCGCGCGGACCTTGACCCGCGCGCGGCTCCCGACGAGCCGGCGGCCCGCGCTCGTGAGCCGCAGGCGCACCGTCCGCGGGCGGTCGGCGCGCACCCGCACGGCGCCCTTGGCGATGACCCGCCCGCCGGCGCGCAGCGCGACCGTCGCGCGGCCGCTCGTCGGCGAGATCGCCCGCAGCGCCACCGTCTTCCCGGAGGCGACGGCGGACTTCCCGACGATCGTCGCGCTGGCGCCGCCGACCGTGATCGTCGCCGTCGACGAGTTGTTGGCGAGGTTCGGGTCGGGCGTCGACGCGCTGACGGTCGCCGTGTTGTCGATCTCGCGCGACGGCGCGTCGCCCGACTTCTGCGGCCCGGTGCGGTCGACCAGGCACTCGAGGTCGAGCAGCGCCGACTGCGGCGAGCCGGTCGTGTTCAGCAGCCGGAACGCGCGGGTCTTGGGCCGCGGGTCGTTGCCGAGCGGCACGACGCCGGGCGGCAGCAGCCAGGTCGCGACGATGCCCTTGGCGTCGTCGGCGCAGGAGACCTGCTCCTCGACGGGCTGGCGGGGCGGCAGCGTCGCCGTGCGCTCGACGTGGCGGAGGTCGAGGGCGTGCGTGTGGTTCTCGACGACGGCGACGTCGTCGGCCAGGCAGCGCATCGACAGGGTCGCCGTCGTCGGCTCGGTCACGTCGACGGTGAACGTCCAGCCGGTGTCGCCCTCGGGCTCGGAGCCGGCGAGCGTCGCGGCTCCGCCGTCGAAGGCGTAGCCGGGGACGATCGGCCGGGTGCCGGTCGGGCAGGTCAGCGTCGCGGTGTGGCGGCCGGCCGTCCACGCCTGGGCCGACGACGCGACGACGCCCGACACCTCGAGCGCGTGGCGGTGGCCGTCGGCCTCCTCGGTCGTCGCGGGCAGGCAGACCGCGAACGCCTTGACCTGCGCGCGGCCCGACGCGCCGTTGCGGACGACCGCCTCGAAGGTCCCGACGCCGGTCGAGCGGGCGCTCAGCACGCGCACGTCGCTCAGCGCGCCGGTCCCCTGGTCGACGGCGTCGACGCGGACGCTGCCGTCGCTGAGGATCGCGCCGCCGCCCGGGCACGCGAGCGTCACCGTGCGGGTCTGGCCGGGCTCGAGGTCGACCTGCTCCTCGACCTTGCCGACCGTCAGCTGGTGGCGCGCGCCCGGGTGCGGCACCGAGCCGGCCGGCGGCAGCGGGTCGGCGATCGCGCGGATCTTCAGCGTGCGGGTCGCGTTCGGGGCCAGGTCGCCGAGCGCGCAGGTCACGATCGAGCCGGCGAGCTGGCACGGCGGCGAGGCCGACTCGAACGTCAGCCCGACCGGCAGCGCGTCGTGGACGACGACGTCGCGCGACGTCGCCGGGCCGAGGTTGCGGACCTTCAGCGTGAACGTCACGACGTCGCCGCCGCTCGGGGTCGCGTCCGAGGCGGTCTTGACGATCGAGACGTCGGCCTCCGACGGCTCGGGCCCGCCGCCCGGCAGGCACGCCGTCGACGGGAACAGGTTCAGGTGGGTCTCGAAGTTCGACGAGAACGACTTCGCGATGACCTGGCCGATCGTGTGCCCGACGCTCGTGACCTGCACCGCCGCGTTGGGGGCGAGGATCGAGCCGCCCCAGGCCGACCCGAACTGCAGGCGCACCGACGTCGCGTCGGGGAAGTTCCACAGCAGGCCCGGCAGGCTCTGCATGACGCCGTCGCTGGCCTGGTTCCAGCTCGAGCCCTGGCGGATCCACATCTGGCCGGTGAACGTCACCGACGTGCCCGACACGTTGACGAGCGCGATCGATCCCGCGGGCACGTCGATGGCGATCCCGTTCGTGGCGGAGATCTGCGCCGGGGTGACGGAGAAGACGTTGAGGACCGGGTCGCTGCCCTGCAGGCGCAGCAGCGTCTGGCCGGCGAACGGCGCCGCCCACGGGTCGGCGGTGCCGGTGGCGGCGGCCGCGCCCCACGTGGCCGACTTCGCGCGCAGGTCGGCGAAGGCGGCGGCGAAGTCGATGGGGTTGGCGCCCAGGTAGTGGCCGCCGCCGTTGAAGTTGACGCCGGAGGCGGGCGTGACGTAGGCGCTGCCCTTCTGCAGGTTGAACCACTGGCCGTGCGTGCCGGCGATGACGAGCGTCGGGTCGTTCGGCCCCGCGGTGAGCCGCGTGCCGACCGTCATGCCGTGGGCGGCGAGGTTGCCGCCGTAGGCGATCGAGCCCTCGGACTCGGAGCCGCGCGTCCCGTCGCCCTCCACGAACTCGGTCCAGCCGGTCGCGGCCCCCAGCGGGTTCGTGATGGTGACGCAATCGGTCGCGAGCGCGCTCGCGGGCGCGGCGAGCGCGAGCCCGGCGACGGCCGTGGCGAGGAGGGCCAGTCGGCGGCGGAGAGACGGGACAGCGTGACTCATGTGGGTGTCAGGGTGCCAGAGCGCGCGCCGTCAGCACGCCGACGAGCAGCTCCGTGGCGGTGTCGGCGAGCTCCGGAAGCGCCGGTGCGCTCGGGTCTGCCAGGGATTCGATCAGCAATTCGTTGATCCCTCCCACGACGGCGATCGCGAGGCCCGGCGTGAGGGGCGCGAAGGCGGGCTCCTCGGCCGCGGCGCGCTCGGTCAGCTCGAGCAGGACGGTGGCGAACCGGCGGTGCACCTCGCGCCGGCGGGCGAGGGCGCGCGGGCCCGCGGCCTGGATCTCGAGCAGGAACGCGCGGGTGAGCGCGGGCTCGGCGGCCAGCTCCTCGAGGTAGCTGCGCGCGGTCGCGTTGAGGCGCTCGCGCCAGGGGAGGTCGGTGTCGGCCCCGCGCGTGATCACGTCGAGCAGGTGGTCGCTGATCACCGTGTACAGCGCGAGGTAGCACGCCTCCTTGTCGGCGAAGTGCTCGTAGAACGTGCGCTTGGACATGCGCGCGTGGCGGACGACGTCGGCGATCGTCGCCGCCGCGTAGCCCTTGTCGACGATCGCCGCGGCCAGCCCGCCGAGCAGGCGCCCGCGCGCGTCGGCGGGGAGCTGGAGGGTGGCGCGACCCATCGCGGTCCACGGTACCATCACGTACCAGCCTTTGGTACCGTTGCGTACCAACGCGGAAGGAGCGGTTGGATGTCCCCCGTCAGCGACACGCCCCACCACCAGGTCGCGATCGTCGGCAGCGGCTTCGGCGGCATCGCCGCCGCCGTGCGCCTGCGCGAGGCCGGCTTCGGGGACTTCACGATCCTCGAGAAGGCCGACGACGTGGGCGGCACCTGGCGGGAGAACACCTACCCGGGCATCGCCTGCGACGTCCCCTCCCACCTCTACTCGCTGTCGTTCGCGCCCAACCCGAACTGGAGCCGGACGTACTCGGAGGGCGGCGAGATCTGGGCCTACCTGCGCGACGTCGCCCGCCGCCACGGCCTGTACGAGCGCATCCGCTTCGGCTGCGAGCTGCGCGAGGCGGCCTGGGACGACCACGCCCGCCGCTGGCGTCTGGACACGTCGCAGGGCCCCCTGACCGCCGACGTCGTCGTGTCGGCCACCGGCCCGCTGCACGAGCCCTCGATCCCCGACCTGCCCGGCCTGGACACGTTCGCGGGCACGATGTTCCACTCGGCCCGCTGGGACCACGACCACGACCTCGCCGCCCGCCGCGTCGCCGTCATCGGGACCGGCGCGTCCGCGATCCAGTTCGTCCCGCGCATCCAGCCGCAGGTCGCGCGCCTGTCGGTGTTCCAGCGCACGCCGCCGTGGATCATGCCGCGCACCGACCGGCCGCTGCGCGCGTGGGAGCACCGCCTGTACCGCGCGTTCCCGCCGGCCCAGCGCGCGATGCGCGAGGCGATCTTCTGGGCGCGCGAGCTGTTCGTCCTGCCGTTCCTGCACCCGCGGCTGGCGGCCGGCCCGGAGCGCATCGCGCGCCGCCATCTCGAGCGCCAGGTCCGCGACCCGGAACTGCGGCGCAAGCTCACGCCGAGCTACCGCATCGGCTGCAAGCGCATCCTGCTCTCGAACGACTACTACCCGGCGCTCGCGCGAGACAACGTCGAGGTCGTCACCGACGCGATCCGCGAGGTGCGCGAGCACGCGATCGTCACCGCCGACGGCCGCGAGCACGAGGTCGACACGATCATCTTCGGCACCGGCTTCCACGTCACCGACATGCCGATCGGCGAGCGCGTGCGCGGCCGCGACGGGCGCCGGCTGGTGGACGCCTGGGGCGGCAGCCCGAAGGCGCACCTGGGCACGATCGTCCACGGCTTCCCGAACCTGTTCCTGCTGCTCGGGCCCAACACGGGGCTGGGCCACAACTCGGTCGTCTACATGATGGAGGCGCAGGTCGGCCTCGTCGTCGCCGCCCTGCGCCACCTGCGCGCGACCGGCGCCGCGGCGATCGAGCCGCGCGCCGAGGTCCAGGCCGCGTTCGTGGCGGAGATGGGCGCCCGCGCCCGCGGCACCGTGTGGACATCGGGCGGCTGCCACAGCTGGTACCTCGACGCGACCGGGCGCAACTCCACGCTGTGGCCGGGCTCCTCGTACACGTTCGCGAAGCGGCTGTCGAAGCTGCGCCCCGAGGAGTACGCGCTCACCCCGCCGCCGGTGACCGCGCCGGAGCGCGCGCCCGCGCTCGCTTAGGAAACCCATCGGAAGCCTTCAGGCAATCCTCAGGATCGCTTCGCGCGATCTTCAGGTGGCGTCCCTCTACTGGTTCGCATGAGAACCGGTATGAAGAACGTCGCTGCTGCGCTGCTGGGCGCGTTGACGGCGCTGGGCGTGTGTGCGGCGGTGCTGTTCGCCGGCGTCCTCGACCAGGATCGCAGCCAGACCGCCGACTCCGGCGGCAACGCGCAGGTGAGCGCGCCCGCGACATCGCGGTCCGACGACGACCACGACCACGGATCGCTCGCGGAGCTGTACGCGTCGGTCAAGGACGGCGTCGTCTTCGTCCAGGCCGGTCAGGCGACCGGCTCGGGCTTCGTCATCGACGACGAGGGCCACATCGTCACGAACGAGCACGTCGTGGCGAACGCGGGCCCGCAGGTCGCCGTCCAGATCGGCGAGACCGACCGCAGCCTGCCCGCCACCGTCGTCGGCGCGGACGCCTCGACCGACATCGCGCTGCTGAAGGTCGACCCGGCCCAGGCCGGCGGCCTGCACGTGCTGCCCCTGGCCGACGCGAGCAGCGTCGACGTCGGCGACCAGGTGATCGCGATCGGCAGCCCGTTCGGCCTGCAGAGCACGCTGACGTCGGGCATCGTCTCGGCGCTCGACCGCCAGATCCGGTCGCCGAGCGGCAACGCGATCTCGGGCGTCATCCAGACCGACGCCGCGATCAACCCCGGCAACTCCGGCGGTCCGCTGATCAACGGCGACGGCGAGGTCATCGGCGTCAACGCGCAGATCGCCAGCTCGTCGGGCGGCAGCACCGGCGTCGGGTTCGCGATCTCGGTCGAGACGGTCAAGCAGGTCGTGCCGCAGCTGAAGGCGGGCGGCGGGAGCTCCGCCCAGCAGCCCGAGCAGGGGCTGCCGAGCGACCCGCGGCAGCTCAGCCCCGAGCAGCTGCGCGAGTTGCTGGAGCGGCTCTACGAGCAGCGCCAGCAGGGGCAGGCGCCCTTCGGGTACGGAGGCTGACGGAGGCGCTGAGAGGGACGCGCGCGCCGAGGCTATGCCTCGGCGCGCGCCTTCACGCGCCGCAGGCGGGACAGGAAGTCCTCGGCGTCGATGATCGCCAGCTCGAGCGCGCTGACGTCCTCGCCGGGCCCCGCCTCGCGAGCGGCGGGCTGCGCGCGGCCGACCCACTCCTCGACCATCGTCTGCAGCTCGGCGATGAGCGCGCGGGAGGCGTCGGAGTGCTCTGGCATGCCGGGAACCTACCCGGTATCGTCGTCCCCGATGACGCACCGCCTCCACGTCACGCACGCCACGGCCTCCTGAGCCGGGCGCCCGCGCCGAACGGCCGGGTGCCCGCCGCGTCCGTGTCCGTTCGTCTCGTGGAGGACCTCTTCCAGTGCATGCTGATCTCGCCGGCCTCGGCCGGCGTCCCGACCTGACCGCCGAGCTCGCGTCGCTCGGCGACCCCGACCTGACCCCCGCCCGCGTGCTGGCCCAGCACCGCGGACGCTGGCTGATCGCCGACCCGGCGCCGCGGCTCGTGCCCGCGCGCGGGCGCCTGCGCGCGGGCGGCATCACCCCGGTGACCGGGGACTGGGTGGCGCTCGACGCCGCCGGCGCGATCGCCGCGGTTCTCGAGCGGCGGGGCACGATCGTGCGCCGCGCCCCCGGCGCGAGCACCGAGCCGCAGGTGCTGGCGGCCAACGTCGACCTGGCGCTCGTCGCCGAGCCGCTTCCGGACCCGAATCCGCGCCGGGTGGAGCGGCTCGCCGCGCTCGGAGGCGCCGGCGGGGTGCCCGCGGCGCTCGTCCTGACGAAGGCCGACCTGGCCCCCGATGCCGACGCGCGGGCCGCGCGACTGGCCCGCGAGCTGGGGCTGGCCGACGCGGTCGCGGTCAGCGCGCGCGGCGGCGACGGCGTCGCCGTCCTGCGCACGCTGCTGGCGCCGGGGACGACCGCGGTGCTGCTCGGCCCGTCGGGCGCGGGCAAGTCCACGCTGGTCAACGCGCTGCTGGGCGCCGAGCGCCAGGCGACCGGCGCCGTCCGGGCCGCCGACGGCCGCGGGCGCCACACGACGGTGACCCGGGAGCTGATCGCGCTGGACCGCGGGGCGATCGTGATCGACACGCCCGGCGTGCGCGAGGCCGGCCTGTGGGACGGCGACGGCGGCGCGTTCGCCGACGTCGACGCGCTCGCCGCCCACTGCCGCTTCGCCGACTGCCGCCACGAGGACGAGCCCGGCTGCGCCGTGCGCGACGCGATCGACCCGCAGCGGCTGGCCGCGCATCGCAAGCTGCAGCGCGAGCAGGCGTGGGTCGACGACCGCCGGGCGGCGAGCCGCGAGCGGGAGCGGCGCGGGCGCGGGTTCGCGCGCGGCTTGCGAGCCCGGCCCCGCAACGGGTAGGGTGGTGTTCGCCTTGAGCACACTGTTCGGCATCCGCACATGAGCCGCGCGCAGATCACCACCCTCACCGACGCCGTCGCCGATCTCGTCCACGACGGCGACACCATCGCCCTCGAGGGCTTCACCCACCTCATCCCGGTCGCGGCCGGCCAGGAGATCATCCGCCAGGGCCGCCGCGACCTGACGCTGGTGCGGATGACGCCCGACATCGTCTACGACCAGCTCATCGGCGCCGGCTGCGCGCGCAAGCTGATCTTCTCCTGGGGCGGCAACCCCGGGGTCGGCTCGCTGCACCGCCTGCGCGACGCGGTCGAGAAGGGCTGGCCACACCCGCTGGAGATCGAGGAGCACAGCCACGCCGGCATGGCCAACCGCTACGCGGCGTCGGCCGCCGGGCTGCCGTTCGCGGTCATGCGCGGCTACACGGGCACCGACCTGCCCAAGCACACGAAGACGATCGCGCAGGTCACCTGCCCGTTCACCGGCGAGGTCCTGACCGCGGTGCCGAACCTCGGCCTCGACGTGGCGATCATCCACGCGCAGCGGGCCGACCGCGACGGCAACGTCCAGATGTGGGGCCTCACCGGCGTGCAGAAGGAGGCCGTGCTCGGGGCCAAGCGGTCGCTGGTCACCGTCGAGGAGATCGTCGACGAGCTGGAGCCGATGCCCAACCAGGTCGTGCTCCCCACCTGGGTCGTGACCGCGATCGCCGAGGTGCCCGGCGGGGCGCGCCCCTCGTACGCCCAGGGCTACTACGACCGCGACAACGCCGCCTACCGCGCGTGGGACCCCATCGCCCGCGATCGCGAGTCGTTCACGGCGTGGCTGGAGCGCGAGGTGCTGGCATGACCGACTTCGCCCCCGACGAGCTGCTGACCATCGCCGCCGCGCGCGTTCTCGAGGACGGGACGACGACGTTCGTCGGCATCGGCCCGCCCGGCGCCGCCGCCAACCTCGCCCAGCACACGCACGCGCCCAACCTCGTGCTCGTCTACGAGTCCGGCGCGATCGGCGCCAAGCCGCCGCACCTGCCGCTGTCGATCGGCGACGGCATCCTCGGCGAGACCGCCGACGCGGTGGTGACCGTGCCGGAGATGTTCAACTACTGGGTGCAGCCGGGCCGCATCGACGTCGGCTTCCTCGGCGCCGCCCAGATCGACAGGTACGGCAACATCAACACGACGGTCGTCGGCGACTACCGGCAGCCGAAGGTGCGCCTGCCCGGCGCCGGCGGCGCGCCCGAGATCGCCGCCAACTGCGGCGAGGTCATCGTGATCCTGCGCCAGTCCAAGCGCGCGTTCGTCGAGCAGGTCGACTTCGTCACGAGCGTCGGCCACGGCGACGGCTCGCCCGGCTACCGCGAGAAGCTCGGCCTGCGCGGCCGCGGCCCGGTGAAGATCATCACCGACCTCGGGATGCTCGAGGTCGACCCCGAGACCCGCGAGTTCGTCATGACCGGCCTGCACGAGGGCGTCACCCGCGAGCAGGCGATCGAGGCCACCGGCTGGGACCTGCGCTTCGCCGACGACGTCGCCACGCTGCCCCTCCCGACCGCGCAGGAGCTCGAGACGCTGCGCGCGCTGAAGGTCTGATGCCCGTGTCCGAGTCGTACGTCATCGACGCCATCCGCACCCCGATCGGCCGCTACGGCGGCGCGCTGTCGGGGGTGCGGCCCGACGACCTCGCCGCCCACGTCGTCAAGACGATCGTCGAGCGCAGCCACGTCGACCCCGACCTCCTCGACGACGTGTTCTTCGGCGACGCCAACGGCGCCGGCGAGGACAACCGCGACGTCGCGCGCATGGCCGTGCTGCTCGCCGGCCTGCCGACCTCGGTGCCGGGCGTGACGATGAACCGCCTGTGCGGGTCGGGGCTGGAGGCCGCGATCGACGCCAGCCGCGCGATCGAGACCGGCGACGCGTCGCTGACGATCGCCGGCGGCGTGGAGTCGATGAGCCGCGCGCCGTGGGTGCTGCTGAAGCCCGCCAAGGGCTTCCCCGCCGGCCACGAGACGCTGCACTCGACCACGCTCGGCTGGCGGATGGTCAACCCGCGGATGGACGAGCGCTGGACGATCGCGCTGGGCGAGTCGGCCGAGATCCTGGCCGACCGCTACGGGATCAGCCGCGAAGCGCAGGACGCGTTCGCGCTCAAGAGCCACCAGCGCGCCCATGCGGCCTGGGAGGCCGGGTTCTACGACGACCACGTCGTGCCGCTGCCCGACAGCGAGCTCACGCGCGACGAGGGCATCCGCCCGGACACCAGCATGGAGAAGCTGGCCAAGCTGAAGCCCGCGTTCCGCGAGGACGGAACCGTGACCGCGGGCAACGCCTCGCCGCTCAACGACGGCGCCGCCGCCGTCCTGATCGGCGACCAGGCGGCCGCCGACCGCCTGGGCCGCGAGCCGCTCGCGCGGATCGCGGGACGCGCCGTGCACGCCGTGGACCCGGACGTGTTCGGCATCGGCCCCGTCGAGGCGGCCAACAAGGCGCTGAAGCGGGCCGGGATCAGCTGGGGCGACCTGTCGGTCGTCGAGCTGAACGAGGCATTCGCCTCCCAGTCGCTGGCCTGCCTGGCGGACTGGAAGGAGCTGGACCCGGAGATCGTCAACCCCAACGGAGGCGCGATCGCGATCGGCCATCCGCTGGGGTGCTCGGGCGTGCGCATCCTGGGCGCGCTCGCGCACGAGCTCCGGCGACGTGGCGGCGGGTGGGGGCTAGCCGCTATCTGCATCGGCGTCGGCCAAGGGCTGGCGGTCGTGCTGGAGGCCTAACGCACCACCACGCGAAGGAGAGAGAGGGAGATGTCGGAGACCGAGTCGGGGCTGCAGATCCCGAAGTACTCGCCGATCCCGGAGGGGGACGACCCGTCGAACTTCCCGGAGTACCGCTCGACGGAGTACCGCTTCCCGAAGCGGCCGCTGTTCCACCTGCCGCAGTCGATCGGCGAGATCACGGGCCCGCTGCTGGGCGAGGAGCGGGTCGGGCCGCACGACCACGACCTGACCGCGCACGGCCACGGTGAGCCGATCGGCGAGCGGATCATCGTCCACGGCCGCCTGCTCGACAGCGGCGGGCGCCCGCTGGCCGGCCAGCTCATCGAGATCTGGCAGGCGAACGCCTGCGGGCGCTACATCCACAAGGTCGACCAGCATCCAGCCCCGCTGGACCCGAACTTCACGGGCGTGGGCCGCACCGTGACCGACGCCGAGGGGCGCTACCGGTTCATCACGATCAAGCCGGGCGCGTACCCGTGGGGCAACCACCACAACGCGTGGCGGCCCCAGCACATCCACTTCTCGCTGACCGGGCGGGCCCTGCCGCAGCGGCTCGTCACCCAGATGTACTTCCCGGGCGACCCGCTGTTCTTCCAGGACCCGATCTTCAACGCGGTGCGCGACGAGAAGGCGCGCAACCGGATGATCAGCCAGTTCGACATCGAGGAGACCGTGCCGGAGTGGGCGCTGGCCTACAAGTGGGACATCGTCCTGCGCGGCCCCGACGAGACGCCCGGCATCGAGACGGCGGAGGCGCACGGATGAGCAGCGCGAAGGACACGGTCGGCCCGTACCCGCCGCCGACCCAGGAGCCGACGTGGGGCCCGACGCCGTCGCAGACGGTCGGCCCGTACTTCTCGTTCGGCCTCACCGAGCCGTGGGAGGACCGCGAGGACGCGGTCGCCGCCTACCACACGGATGCGATCGAGGTCTTCGGGCACGTGATCGACGGCCGCGGGGACCCGATCCCCGACGCGATGATCGAGACGTGGCAGGCGGACCCGAACGGGCGCTTCAACCATCCCGACGACCCGCGCGGCGCCGTCCCGTTCGAGGGCTTCCGCGGCTTCGCGCGGTCCGGCACCGACACCGAGGGACGCTGGCGGGTGCGGACGCTGAAGCCGGGTTCGATCCCGGCCGCCGACGGCGTGACGCCGCAGGCGCCGCACCTGCTCGTCACGGTCATGGCCCGCGGGGTGCTCCGTCAGCTCACGACCCGCATCTACTTCGGCGACGAGCCCGAGGCCAACGCGGCCGACCCGGTCCTGCAGTCGCTGCCGGAGGATGCGCGCCGGACGCTGATCGCCGAGCCGGTCGAGGGGCGGGGATACCGCTTCGACATCCACCTGCAGGGCGATGACGAGACCGCGTTCTTCGAGCTCTGACGCGGAAGCGTACGAGCGCGGCATGGAGGTGCGGCGCGGCGTGCTCGGCGACGAGCACGTCGACCGCGCCGAGGCCGCCACGACGCCGTTCACCGAGCCGTTCCAGGACTTCATCACCCGGACGGCCTGGGGCGACATCTGGGCGCGGCCCGGCCTGGACCGCCGCACCCGCTCGGCGATCACGCTCGCCGCGCTGACCGCGATCCGCGCAGAGGGCGAGATCGGCATGCACGTGCGCGCCGCGATCGGCAACGGCCTCACGCCGGACGAGATCGCGGAGGTGATCCTGCACACCGCGATCTACGCCGGCCTGCCGGCCGCCAACGCGGCGTTCAAGATCGCCCAGGACGTGCTGGCCGAGATGGACGTGCCGGAGGCACGGCGGCCCGGTGGCTGACGCCGCGCGGGGCGACCACTTCGTCCAGTCGCTCGAGCGCGGCTTGGCGGTGGTGCGGGCGTTCAGCGCCGAGCGCCCGGAGATGACGCTGAGCGAGGTGGCGCGCGTCACCGGGCTCACGCGCGCGGCTGCGCGGCGCTTCCTGCTGACGCTCGTCGACCTGCACTACGTGCACACCGACGGGCGCGTGTTCTGGCTGTCCCCGCGCGTGCTCGAGCTCGGCCACGCGTACCTGTCGAGCCTGTCGCTGCCCGAGGTGGCCGAGCCGCACCTGGAGCGGCTGGTCGCGCAGGTGCGCGAGTCGTCGTCGGTGTCGGTGCTCGACGGCGAGGACGTCATCTACGTGGCGCGCGTGCCCGTGTCGCGGATCATGACCGTGTCGATCAACGTCGGCACGCGGCTGCCCGCGCACCGCACGTCGATGGGCCGGGTGCTGCTCGCCGCGCAGGGCGCGGAGCCGGACGACCCGGCGCTGCGCGAGAAGCTCGAGCGGGTGCGACGGGACGGATACGCGCTCGTCGACCAGGAGCTCGAGGAGGGGCTGCGCTCGATCGCGGTCCCGATCCACGACCGCGGCGGCGCGGTGGTCGCCGCGATGAACCTGTCCACGCACGCCGGCCGGCGCACGATCGACGCGATGCGCCGCGAGCTGCTGCCGCCGCTGCGAGAGACCGCGGCCCGCATCGAGGCCGACCTCGCAGCGGGCGCGGCCGGTGTCGGGTCGAGGAGGAGCGGATGAGGACGCAGGTGGGAATCGTCGGGGCCGGGCCGGCCGGCCTGTTCCTGGCGGAGCTGCTGCGCCAGCAGGGCATCGAGTCGGTGGTGCTCGAGGCGCGTGACCGCGAGTACGTGCAGCAGCGCGTGCGCGCGGGCGTGCTCGAGCAGGGCACGGTCGACTGCATGGCGCAGCTCGGCCTGGACGGGCGGCTGCGCGAGGAGGGCCTCGTGCACGACGGCTTCGAGCTGCTGTTCGGCGGCGTGCGCCACCGGATCGACATGCGCGAGCTGTGCGGCCGCGCGATCACCGTGTACGGCCAGCAGAAGGTCGTCGAGGACCTGATCGACCACCGGCTGTCGATCGGCGAGCCGCTGCTGTTCGAGGCCGCCGACGTCGCGCTGCACGACGTCGACACCGACGCGCCCTCGATCACGTTCACCCACGACGGCCGCGAGCAGGAGCTGCGCTGCGACTTCGTCGCCGGCTGCGACGGCTTCCACGGCGTCAGCCGCCCCACGATCCCGGCGGGCGTGCTGACCGTCTACGAGCGCGTCTACCCGTACGCGTGGCTGGGGATCCTGGCCCACGCCGCGCCGTCCAACGACGAGCTGATCTACGCGCGCACCGAGCGCGGGTTCGCGCTGCACTCGATGCGCTCGCCGCAGATCACGCGCCTGTACCTGCAGGTCCCGCCCGACGAGGACATCGAGGCGTGGCCCGACGACCGCATCTGGGCCGAGCTGCGGGCGCGGCTGGAGACCGCCGAGGGCTTCACGCTCAACGAGGGCGAGATCTTCGAGAAGGGCATCACGCCGATGCGCTCGTTCGTGGCGGAGCCGATGCAGTACGGGCGCCTGTTCCTGGCGGGCGACGCCGCCCACATCGTCCCGCCGACCGGCGCGAAGGGCCTCAACGTGGCCGTGTCCGACGTGCAGAACCTGTCCGAGGCGCTCGTCGAGTGGTACCGCGACGGCTCGAAGGCCGGGCTGGACGGCTACTCCGCCCGCTGCCTGCGGCGCGTGTGGCGGGTGCAACACTTCTCGTGGTTCATGACCTCGATGCTGCACAAGCCGGCCGATCAGGACCCGTTCGAGGAGCGCCTGCAGCGCTCGCAGCTCGACTACGTGACGTCGTCGCGCGCGGCCGCGGTCTCGCTGGCCGAGAACTACGCCGGCCTGCCCCGTGAGTGACGTCTTCGGCGGCGTGCTGGCCCGCGGGCCCGTGCGCGAGGCCGTGGGGGACCGCGCCTGGCTGCAGGCGATGCTCGACGTCGAGGCGGGGCTGGCGCGGGCGCAGGCGCGCGTCGGGCTGATCTCGCCCGGCGCGGCGGACGCGATCGCCGCCGCATGCGACGCCGACCGCTTCTCGGCGGCCGAGATCGGGGCGGCGGCGGTGCGGGTCGGCAACCCCGCCCAGCCGCTCGTGCGGGCGCTGACGGCTGCGGTCGAGGGCGACGCGCGCGGGCACGTGCACCGGGGCGCCACCAGCCAGGACGTGGTCGACACCGCGGCGATGCTCGTCGCGCGCCGCGCGCTGCAGCCGATCCTCGACGACCTGGCCGGCGCCGCCGACGCGGCGGCCGCGCTCGCGCGCGCGCACCGCGACACGCCGATGGCGGCGCGGACCCTGCTGCAGCAGGCGGTCCCGACGACGTTCGGGCTGAAGGCCGCCGGGTGGATGACCGCGCTGGACGCCGCGCGCTCGCGCCTCGCCGAGGTGCGAGCGCAGCGCCTGGCGGTGCAGCTCGGCGGCGCCGCCGGCACCCTCGCCTCGCTGGGCGACCGCGGGCTCGAGGTCGTGCACGCGCTGGCCGAGGAGCTCGGGCTGGCCGAGCCGGTGCTGCCGTGGCACACCGATCGCACCCGCGTCGCCGAGCTGGCGGGCGCGCTGGGCGAGGCGTGCGGCGCCGTGGCCAAGGCCGCGCGCGACGTGACGCTGCTCAGCCAGACCGAGGTGGGCGAGGTGCGCGAGGCCGCCGGGGGCGGGTCCTCGACGATGCCGCACAAGCGCAACCCGGTCGCCTCGATCTCCGCCGTCGCGTGCGCGCGCCGCGCCCCCGCGCTCGTCGGCGGGCTGCTGGCGGCGATGGAGCACGAGCACGAGCGCGCCGCCGGCGCCTGGCACGCCGAGTGGGCGCCGCTGAACGAGCTGCTCGTCGCCACCGGCGCGGCCGCGGCCTGGCTGCGCGCCTGCCTGGAGGGCCTCGAGGTCGACCCCGCGCGGATGCGCGCGAACCTGGAGCTGACCGGCGGGCTGCTGCTGGCCGAGCGCGTCAGCACCGCGCTGGGCGAGACGCTCGGCCGCGGCGCCGCGCACGACGTCGTCGAGCGCGCGGCCGCCGAGGCGGCCGGCTCCGGGCGTGCGTTCGCCGACGTCCTGCGCGACGACCCGGAGATCCGCGAGCGCGTCGGCGCGGACGCGATCGACCGCCTCCTGGACCCGGCCGGCTACCTCGGCAGCGCCGGCGCGCTCGTCGATCGCGCGCTCGACGCCCACCGGATGGTTGGATTGGCGCCGTGACCGCGATCCAGCTGCATCACGTCGTCGAGGGCCCGCCGGACGCGCCCGCCCTCGTCCTGGCCAACTCGCTCGGCTCCACGCTGGCCATGTGGGAGCCGCAGATCGACCGGCTCGCCGCCGAGCTGCGCGTCGTGCGCTTCGACCTGCGCGGCCACGGCCGCTCCCCGGTCCCGCCCGGCCCGTACACGCTGACCGACCTCGCCGAGGACGTGATCGCGCTCCTGGACCGCCTCGAGATCCCCCGCGCGCACATCGCCGGCGTCTCGCTCGGCGGCATGATCGCGATGCGCCTGGCCATCGACGTGCCCGACCGCGTCGACCGGCTCGTCCTGTGCTGCACGTCGGCGAAGCTGGGGCCCCCGTCGGCGTGGGACGAGCGCATCCGCATCGTCCGCGAGCAGGGGACCGAGGCGCTCGCCGACACCGTCGTCGGCCGCTGGTTCACGCCGGCGTGGGCGGCGGCGAACCCGGACCAGGTGCGGCGCCTGCGCGAGATGATCGCGTCGACCCCCGACGAGGGCTACGCCGGGTGCTGCGCGGCGATCCGCGACATGGACCTCGAGCCCGAGCTGCCGCGCATCACCGCCCCGACGCTGGTCATCGCGGGCGCCGACGACCCGGCCACGCCGCCCGACCACGGCGCCCGCATCGCGGCGGCGATCCCGGGCGCGCGGATGGCCGTCGTCCCCCACTCCGCCCACCTCGCCAACATCGAGCAGGCCGACGAGGTGACGACCCGGATCCTCGAGCATCTTCGGGTAGCCTAACCCGATCATGTTCGTGTCCATGAACTGCGTCACGGTCGCTCCCGAGCAGGCCGAGGCCTTCGAGCAGGCGTTCCTGAACCGCGAGCGCCACATGGCGGACGCGCCCGGCTTCGTGCGCTTCCAGCTCATGCGCCCCCTGCGCAACCGGGAGTACCTGGTCGTGACCGAGTGGGAGTCCGAGCAGGCGTTCAAGGACTGGCTCTCCAGCGACCTGTTCAAGCGCGCGCACAGCGGCGACGGCCAGCGCAGCTTCGGCGGGCACTCGGAGCTGCGCACGTACGAGGTCATCGACGTCGAGCAGCCGGCCGCGCGAAGCTGATCTCCCGTGGAGGACCTGCTCCTCGACATCGCCAACGCGCTCAAGTACCCGGTCTTCGTCCTCGCGTTCGCGGCCCTCGCCGCCGTCTGCTTCGAGACCGGGAGCTTCGCGATCGAGCTGCTGCGCCGCCGCCGCCGGGACCTGGCCCGCCTGGAGCGGGCGGCGGCCGACGCGCGCGCCGCGCTCGAGGCCGGCGATCCGGGAGCCGCGCAGGTTGCGCTGCTGCGCGTGTCGACCGACGCCCCGATGGCCCAGGCCACGCGCGACCTCGTCGCCGAGTGGGGTCAGCCGAACGCCGCCGACCGCGTCGCCAAGCGCCTGGCCGACTTCGACTTCCGCTCGCTGCGGCGCCTGGAGCGCACCCGCATGCTCGTGCGCGCGGGCCCCGGCCTCGGGCTCATGGGCACGCTGATCCCGCTGTCCCCCGCGCTGGCGGCGCTGGGCGAGGGCGACGTCAAGCAGCTCTCCGACGGCCTGCGCGTCGCGTTCGGCGTGACCGTCATCGGCATCCTCGTCGGCATGGTCGCGTTCATGCTCTCGCTCGTCCGCGACCGCCTCTACTCGCAGGATCACTCCGACCTCGAGTACATCGCCGCGGTCCTGTTCGACCAGCCGTCGGTGCAGCAGGCGCACGAGTCGCTGCCGGCGCCCGTGGTGTCGTCGGCGTGAGGTCTCGGGTCTCCAGCCGCGCGCGGATGCGCGAGGACCGCGCCGGGGACCCGCTGGCCGGCATGGTCAACCTCTTCGACCTGGGGCTCGTGCTCGCGCTGGCGTTCCTGCTCGTGGCGATCAACAGCCTCGGCCGCGAGCAGAACCGGGCGCCCGACGCGGTCGTCGCGGGCCCCGACGAGCAGGTCGGGACGGTGCCCGAGGAGGGCGAGCGCGTGATCGGCCGAGGCGAGGAGGTCGGCAAGGTCTACCGCCTCGACGACGGCCGCCTCGTCTACGTCGCGCCCAAGGAGCCGTAGGGGGCGCGACGCCGGTCAGGCGCCGCGCCCCACGACGGGATCAGCCGCGCCGCAGCAGGCGGACGGTGCGCTCGAGCGTGACCGTGTTGCCGGCCTCGTCGGTGACCGTCAGGCGCAGGAGCGCGCGGCCCGGCTTCGCGCCGGCGGCGCCGATGCGCACGACGCCCGCCCCGCGGCCCAGGCGGGCGGTCGCCGAGCCGAGCGTGCGGCCGTTGCGCAGCAGGGCGGCCTCGACCGACACCGGCTCGCCGGTGCGCAGCCGGGCGACGACGCGCCGCTTCGCGCGGGTTCCGCGCACGGCGGTGCGTCCGAGCGTCGCCTGGACGCTGCGGTCGGCCGCGGGAGGCGCGGCGCTGGGCGCCGAGACCGGCTCGGGCGCGGGCGCCGGGGCGGTCGCGCTCTGCGTCTCGGCCTCGGCCGGCGGCGTCCAGGCGGGAGCCGGCGCCGGCGACGGGCCGGGCGTGGGCTCGGGCGGCGCCAGCGCCGCCGGGTTGGTCTCCTCGCCCGGGTCGAGCTCGTACAGGCCCCACGGCGGGTTGGCGTTGATGATCCGCCCGCTCGCGCAGGTCGCGCGGAAGCTGGCCATCCGCTTCGTCGGATGCGACGCGGTGATCGTGTAGACGCCCTCGGGCACGTTCGGCCACACGACGCCGCCGTCGGCCGACGAGCTCGTCCGCGACGCGTCCGGGAGCACGCTGTCGTTGAAGTAGACCGGCGACCCCAGCGACGGCGACGCCGTGGCGGTCGCGCCGGCGATCCCGTGCGGCAGGATCGTCAGGAACTGGTCGAAGTCGGGGCCGCGGACGGCGCGGATGTTGAACGTCGAGACGATCGCGCAGCCGACCGGGTCGTTGTTTGGCGTCGAGCGGCTGGCCGAGCATCATCGCCAGGCCCACGCGCTCGGCGAGGATCGGGATCTGGAAGTTCAGGTGCGCGATGTCGTCGCGGCGGACGTGCAGCGTCTGCAGGTAGATGCGGCGGTACTCGGGGAGGAGCTCCGCCCACAGCGTCACGGTCGAGTCGGCCGGCACCTCGAGCATGTACGCGCCGTTCGCGCCGGCGGTCGTCGTGACGCCCGGCATCTCGGCGACGCCGATCGTCGCGCCGACGAGCCGGGTGAACGGGGTGTTGAACTTGTACGCGTTGCCGCGGATCTGCACGGTGTCGCCGGCGGCGAGCGCGCCGGGCGCGGCGGCCATACCCGTGGCCACCGAGAGCGCGAGGGCAGCGGCTGCGCATGCGGCGGCCCGCCGCCTGCGCAGGGCGGATGACGACATCGACCTCTCCTTGTCGATCGTGTGGATCGGCGGGCCGCCGTCCCCCATCCGGCGACCTCGCGCGGCACGATACACACCTGTCTCGAACGAGACGAGGGTGAACCGAATGCGGTTCTACCGAGTCACGGCGCGGCGAGCTGCTTCTTCTGCACCTTGCCCAGCGCGTTGCGCGGCAGCGCGTCGACCCAGCGCACGACGCGCGGGCGCTTGTGGGGCGTCAGCAGGCGGGCGACGTGGTCGGCGAGCTCCTGGTCGGACGGCCGCTCGGCGCCCTCGCGCGCGACGACCCAGGCGACGATCCGCTCGCCCAGATCGGCGTCGGGCTCGCCGGTGACGGCGACCTCGGCGACGGCCGGGTGCTCGAGCAGGGCGTTCTCGATCTCGCCCGCGCCGATCTTGAAGCCGCCGCTCTTGATGAGGTCGGTCGCGCGGCGCCCGACGATGCGCACGTAGCCGTCCGGGTCGAGCGTGGCCAGGTCGCCGGTGTGGAACCAGCCGTCGGCGTCGACGGTCTCGGCGGTCGCGTCGGGGCGGCTGAGGTAGCCGAGGAAGAGGTTGGGGCCGCGGACGAGGATCTCGCCGATGCCGCTCTCGTCGCCGTCCTCGCGCGCGAGGCGCAGCTCGACGCCGGGCAGCGGCAGGCCGACCGTGCCCGGCCGGCCGTCGCCGTCGGCGCGCACCGAGGTGTTCATGAGCGTCTCGGTCATGCCGTAGCGCTCCACGACCCGCTGGCCGGTGAGACGCTCGATGCGCTCGTGCTCGCTGGCGGGCAGCGCGGCCGAGCCGGAGACGAGCAGGCGCGCGCGGCCGAGCGCGCGGCCGATGCGCGGGTCGGCCTCGGCGGCGTCGGCCAGGCGGCGGTGCATCGTGGGCACCGCGAAGAGCATCGTCCCGCCGGCCTCGAGGGCGTCGGCGATCGCCTCGGGCGAGAAGCGGCCGACGTGGTGCGAGCGGCCGCCGCGTCGCAGCGGGCCGAGCGTGCCGATCACGAGGCCGTGGACGTGGAACAGCGGCAGCGCGTGCACGACGACGTCGCCGGCCGTCCACGCCCACGCGTCGGCGAGCGCGTCGAGGTTCGTGGCGATCGCGCGGCGCGGGAGGACCGCGCCCTTGGGCGGCCCGGTGGTGCCCGACGTGTAGACGACGAACGCGGGGGTCTCGGGGTCGGGCTCGGGCGGCAGCGCCACGGCCGGGCCGGCCGGCTCGAGGTCGACGTCGGCGCGCGGGCGCCCGTCCACCGACGCGCCGTACACGAGCGCGGGATCGCTGTCGGCGAGGATGTGGGTGAGCTCGCGCTCGCCCGCCTTCGGGTTCAGCGGCACGACGGCGGCGCCGGCGGCGAGGATCCCGACGACGGCGACGATCGTCTCCACCGACGGCTCGGCCCACACCCCCACGCGCTCGAGACCGGCGACGCGCTCGGCCACGCCGCCGGCGGCGGCGCGCAGCTGCGCCCACGTCAGCTCGCGGTCGGCGACGCGCAGGGCGACGGCGTCGGGCGGATCGGCGAGGCGCGGGAAGAGCATCCGCGGCAAGCTATCGCGCCGCGAGCTCGGTCAGCCGCGCGATCGTGGCGTCGATCTCGGCGTCGGTCGTGCGCGGGTTGATCGTGCACAGGCGCAGCACCTCGCGGCCGTGCAGGGTCGTCGAGCTGGGCAGCGCGTAGCCGTCGGCGGCCGCCAGCGCGACCAGCCGCCCGGCGTCGCCGCGGTCGTGGGCGAACGTGACGATCGCGAGCTGGGCGGGCGTGACGACCTCCCACCCGGGCGTGGCGCGCAGCGCCGCCTCGGCGCGCTCGGCGAGCGCGATGCCGCGGGCGATCGCGTCGCGGATCGCCGCGACGCCGAACGCCTTGATCGTGAGCCACAGCTTCAGGGCGCGGGTGGCGCGGGTGAGCTGCAGCGAGCGGTCGCGCAGGCTCGGCTCCGCGTCGCCGGTGGTGTCGCGCAGGTACTCGGGCTCCATCGAGTAGGCGGCCTCCAGCACCCCCGGCTCGCGCACGAGCAGGCACGCGCACTCGTAGGGCGCGAACAGCCACTTGTGCGGGTCGATCGTGAGCGAGTCGGCGCGCTCCAGGCCCGCCATCAGCGCCCGGCCGGCGGGCGTCAGCGCAGCGGGGGCGCCGTAGGCGCCGTCGACGTGCAGCCACAGGCCCTCGGCCGCGGCGATGTCGGCGATCGCGTCGAGCGGATCGACCGAGCCGGTGTTCGTCGTCCCCGCCGTCGCGACGACGAGGAAGGGACGCAGGCCGGCGGCGCGGTCGCGGGCGATCGCCTCGGCCAGCGCGCCGGGCGGCAGGCGGAACGCGGCGTCGGTGTCGAGCACGCGCACGCGGTCCGCGGCGAAGCCCAGCGCGCGCAGGCCGCGGGTGAGCGAGGCGTGCGTCTGGCGCGACGCGTAGACGACGGCGTCGGGGTCGTGCCCGCCGAGGCGGTGGAGGCGCGCGGCGGCGAACGCGGTCGTGCTGGACGTCGACCCGCCGCTGAGGAACACGCCCTCGGTCCCAGGCGGCAGGCCGAGGAGCTCGACGAGCCAGTCGACGACGAGCAGCTCGAGCGCGGTCGGGCCCGAGGCGCCGGCCCACGAGGTCGCGATCGCGTTCATGCTGGCGGCCAGCGCGTCGGCGAGCGGGCCGACGGGGCTGCTGGGCGACGGCACGCGCGCGAAGTAGCGCGGGTGGTCGCCGCGCTGCATGTGCCCGAGCACGACGTCCGCCGCCAGGTCGAGCGCGGCGTCGACGTCGCCGGGCCGCTCGGGCGGCGGCTCGCGCAGGCGCGCGTCGAGCGTCCCGCGGTCGGCGGTGCGCACCGGCGGGCGCTCGCGGAGCGTCTGCAGGCTGTCGACCCAGAGGTCGACGACGCGGTGCCCGAGGCGGCGGATCTCGTCGGGCGGCAGGCTCAGCGGTTCCGGCTCCACCACCCGGACCATTTCACGTCCGGGTGGCGGCCGGAAGCTGGGTCTCGGGCTAGATCGGCAGCAGCGGCCCGCGGAACGGCTCGGTGCCGTTGACGAGGCGGATCGACTGGCCGCCCTCGTCGTTGGCCCAGGCGATCTCGTGGGCGAGGTCGCCGACGCCGTTGGACAGCGGCAGCGGGGCGAGCGCCAGCGTCGACAGGACGCCGAGCGCGCGGCCCCGGCCGTCGAGGAACGCGCTGCCGGAGTCGCCCGGGATGCCCGGGGTCAGCGTGGAGACGGCGTGGGTCCAGCCGTTCGCGCTCGTGCCGAGGCTGAAGCCCTCCTTCGGGCTCAGCTGCGTGATGCCGCCCCGCAGCGACGAGCTCCCGTACGACAGCACCTTCGCGCCGGTCGAGGTCCCGGAGGCGCTCAGGCCGGCCGGGCCGCCCCAGAACGGGACCGACGGGTTGACGAGATCGACGTCGGCGGGGTCGATCTCCACCAGCGCGAAGTCGTTGTACGCGCACGTGTCGGGGTCGGTCTCCCCGGCCTCCTGCATGGCCAGCCACGAGTTGTAGGCCAGGACCCCCGGCCGCGTGGCGCCCTCGATCTCCACCCGCGTCCCCAGCGGCAGCGAGTCCGCGGTGCAGCCGTCGGTCTCGGTCGCCTCGCCGGTCGATGAGCAGTGCGCGGCCTGCCCGATGTACGTGCTCGACCCGTCCGCAAAGACGAAGTTCGCCGTGCACTGCCCGCTGCCCTCGGTGGTCGTCCGGACGCCCGGGTGGATGGGCGCGCTGCCGGCCGGCGCCCATGCGAGCGCGGGCCCGGCGCTCGCCGCGAGCGCCGTCGCGGCGGCGGTCGCGGCCAGCACGACCCTGGTGCGCAGCTTCACGTTCTCCTCCTCCTACCGTGGTGGGTGCGTGACGCTCCAACGACGGCCGGGGCGGGAACTTGCGGGGCGAGCTGCGATCAGGCGGCGACGGGCGCCGCGGCGGGCACGATCGCGATCGCGTTGCCCGACGGGTCCGTGAGCGTGCGAGGCTCGCCGGGCGCGCCCACCACGGTCATGTGGCGCATGCCGGCGACGCCGCTGCCGGGCGGCGGCGCCGGGGGGATGCGGGTCCCGCGCCACGTGTTCAGGCCGATGTGGTGGTGGTAGCCCTCCCACGACAGGAAGGCGGCGCCCGGGTAGCGGGTCATCTCGTCCATGCCCAGCTCGCGCGTGTAGAAGTCGACGGCCTGCTCGAGGTCGGAGACGTGCAGGTGGACGTGCCCGACGCGCAGCCCGGCGCGGGCGCGCGGGCGCGGGGCGTCGGCAGAGACGAGGTCGAGCAGGGCCTCGAGGTCCAGCGCGCGCGTGTACATCCCGACGCGCTCCCCGGGGCCGGGCGCCGGCCAGCGGTCGCGGGGACGGTCGGCGTAGAGCTCGAGGCCGTTGCCGTCGGGGTCGGACAGGTAGATCGCCTCGGAGACGCCGTGGTCGGAGGCGCCCTGGATCGGCGTGCGCGTCACGGCCAGGCGCTGGAGCGCGCGGGCGAGCTCCTCGCGCGAGGGGTGCAGCAGCGCGAGGTGGTAGAGGCCGGCGTGGCGGCCGGCGGGACGCGCGCCCGGCTCCTCGACGAGGACGAGCACGTCCTCCTCGCCGGCGCCCAGCACGGCGCTGCGGTCGTCGCGGCGGCGCACCGAGAGGCCGATGGCGTCCTGGTAGAAGCCGACCGAGCGGTCCAGGTGCGAGACGGTGAGGTGGACGGCTCCGAGTTCCATGTGCCCCATCGTAGCATTAAGCGGACCGTAGTCCGGTCTTGAGCGCTCGCGGAACCGCTGCTACGGTGGCCCGGTCATGATCATTCGCTGACGACGTCCCACGCTGCACGCCCAGCGCCCGCCCATCCGGCGCGGCCCGCGTGCACCGGCCGTCCGCGAACCATGACGCCTCGCCGTCGTCGCACCCTGCGTGCGAGCGCGGGCGGCCTCCGATCCGACCACGTCCGAAGGAGGCCTCTGTGCACCGCCGTCCACCAGCCATGAACCGGCGCGCGGCCCTGCGCCCCGCGCCGCGCATCGCGCGCCCGGTCCCGCGCAAGCTGCCGCCCCAGCGCCGGGGCGGCAAGGGGCGCTGAACCCGGCGGCGCCGCCGGAGCACCTCGCCGGCGGCGCCGCTCAGGCGACGAGGGGCAGCGGACGCAGCGCGTACCGGCCGCGGATCGCGCGGCCGCGGACGGGATCCGCGAGCTCGTAGGCGAACGCGGCCGCGGGCCGGATGCCGCCGATCGCGGGCATCGAAGAGGTGCTCGACCTCCTCCCGTTGAGCTGCAGCGCCCGCGCGATCGCCATGAGCACCTCGTCGGAGACCCCGCGCAGGTCGCCCCGCTCGATGCGGATGTAGTAGTCGACGCTGACGCCGGCCAGCAGCGCGACCTCCTCGCGCCGCAGCCCCGGCACCCGGCGCTTGTCGCCGGACGAGAAGCCCACGGTCTCCGGCGCGATGCGCGCCCGGCGGGCCTTGAGGAACGCGCGCACCTCGGCACGGTGGTCCATGACGGGAAACCGTACGTCGTCTGACCAACTCGTTTTCGCAGTTGAGGGCGAGATCGCGCGCTTGCGCCGGCGCGCCCCGCGTGACCGGGACGGTCGGCGGGCGCCGTGTGGACGTTCGCGTGCCCCGACGCGCACGTTTGGCACTCTGACCACCACAGTGGTGGTCAGAGTGCCGGACGTCGTTGCGGGCCACGTGTGGCGGGCGATCCGGAACACGGCATACGATCCGCCCATGCCAGCCCCGTCATCGGCGATCGAGAAGGCGTTGCACAATGCCGAGCGGTTACGGCAAGCCAACTCGGCGAACGAGGCGAACACCCGGGCACTGGTGATCGAGCCCGTGTTGGCCGCGCTTGGCTGGGATCCCGGCGACCTCTCGCAGGTCGACCGTGAGTACTGCGTGTACGACGGCACCTTCCTTGATTACGCGCTGAAGATCGATGGAGCGCCGCGCCTGTTTCTGGAGGCCAAGGCCCTCGGTACGTCGCTCGGCGACAAGAAGTTCGTCAGCCAGACCGTCAACTACGCCAACAACGAGGGCGTCGTCTGGTGCGTGCTGACGAACGGGCTGTCGTACCGGGTGTACAAGACCAACGAGCCGGTCCCGATGGACAAGAAGCTGTTGTTCGCCACAGACCTCGGCGACGCGACGAACGGCCGGATGAGCGAGGTCGTTCAGGCGCTCCAACGCATCGGCCGCACCGCCGTCGAGGCTGGAAAGCTGGACGAGTGGGGCGAGCGAGTGTTCACCGATATTCGCGTCCGTACGGCTCTCCAAGGGCTCGCCATCGATCCCCCGGAGCAGCTGTACAGGCTGCTCGAGGGAGCGGTGGAGAAGCCCGTCCCGACTCGCCCTCAGTTGCAGCGCAGCCTTCAGCGAATTCTCGACGTCCCCGTCGCCCCCAAGGCGTCGGATGATCGCGCCACGCAACAGGCCGCCGCCGGCAAGGGAACCGGGACGGACGAACGGCGCATCTCGAAGCCGGCGTATGACATGGCCTACCACACGGCCGGCAAGCCCACCGGCGTTGCGGACCTCTTTGAGCAGGTCGACGAAGCGGCGCGCAACCTTGGCGCGGATGTCGTCCGCAAAGTCGCCAAGGTCTCGGTCAACTACTTCGTCGGCAAGCGCCCCTTCGCCTCGATCAAGGCCCTGAACAGCAAGGTGGTCGTGTTCCTCGTGCTGGATCCGAAGACCACCGTGCCCGAGAACCCCGAAGCCATGCGTGACCTCACTGGCATGGGCCACCACGGCAACGGCGACGTCGAGTACTCGCTGACGACGGCCGACCAGCTTCCTGAGGTGCGCGATCTGCTGTCGCGGGCGCATCAGCGCGCCCAATAGCGACACACACGGAGGTCCGGCCGAAGGCTGGGCGCCAGCCAGGATGCGCAGCGGAGAGGGAGGGATTCGAACCCTCGGACGAGGTTGACCCCCGTCACGGCATTTCCAGTGCCGCCCGTTCAACCGCTCCGGCACCTCTCCAGGTTCGATGCGGCAGGCCCGCAGACTAGCGAGCGACCGGGTCCGAGACGATCGCGGAGGCCGTGCCCGAGAGCGCCACACGCAGCTCGGGCGCGGCCGTGCCGCCGAAGGCGGCGCGCGCCTCGTCGGCCGGCGCGGTGCGCAGGTCCACGCCCGGCGGCGCGAGGTAGTCGACGAAGCTCACGACCCGCAGGTCGGGCAGGACGAGCCAGGCGTAGGCCTGGGTCGGCTGCTGCGGCGGGTTGGCGATCACGAGACCCGACCCGTTGAGCGGCGCCCACGGGCCCTGCAGGCGCGGGGCGACGAACCCGAACAGGCCGGTCGGGCCGTGGACCGGCGGCGTGAACGTGTGCGCGTTGGCGCTGAAGAACAGGTGGTAGCGGCCGTCGTGGACGACGACGTGCGGGCGCTCGAGCTCGTGGGTGACGCCGTCGGCGCGCAGCAGCGGCGGGCCCAGCGTCCACTCGTCGCCGGCCGCGCGGGTGGCGAGCGCGACCGCGCCGGTGAAGCCGCCGTCGTCGTCCGAGGGGACCGACGCGGCGATCAGCAGGTGCTCGCGGCCGTCGGCCGGGTCGCGGAACCAGGCGGGGTCGCGGAACGCGCGGATGCGCCCGGGCGCGCCGTCGAGCTCGTCGGCGAGCAGGTACGTCGTCCCGTCGGCGCGGACGATCTCGCGGTGGTCGCCGGCCGCCTCCAGCCGCACGCCGTCGCCCGCCCCGGCGATCCGCCCGCGCGCCCGCATCACGCGCTGGCCCCAGCTCGGGCGCGGCTCCCCGCGCCGCCCGGCCGCGGTGTAGAAGACCGACACCGACCCGTCCTCGGCGAGCACGGCCGAGCCCGACCACTCGCGGCTGCCCGGCGACGCGCCGTCGGCGAAGACCGGGCCCAGGTCGAACCAGTCCGCGCCGCGGCGGCCCAGCAGCCGCAGCCGGGCCAGCCCGTGGCGCAGCTCGGGGTGGCCGGTGGCCGCCGCCGACAGCGCCATCCACAGCTCCACGTCGCCCGCGCGCGCCGGCCGCCCGTCGCCGGACTCCTGCACCGGCCACAGGTCCCACACGTCCTCGCCGGGCAGGACGCGCGCGAGCCCGTCGCGGTGCAGCAGCGGAGCCGTCGTGTCCGGCGTGAGTGCCACGCGGGCGAGGTGGTCGGCGGTCCAGCGAGCCGGGATGGGCGGCGAGGCCGGCATGCCGGCTGCATCTTGGCCGTTCGGACCCGATCGCGTAGGTTTCGGCAATGGGTCGATCCGGATTGCTCGCCACCATCGCCGCGGCCGTCGCCGCTGCGGCCGCCGTCGCCGTGCCCGCCCTCGCCGACCCGGCGGGCCAGACCACCGTCCGGGAGACCATCCAGGTCCAGGGCGGCTACGGCACCGGGGACGGCGCCTACCACCCGCTCGTGCCCGGGGCCGGCGAGCGGCACCTGGTCCGCAGCGAGCTCGCCAAGCCGCGCAAGGGGCGCGCGAACCGCCGCCGCTCCCTGGCGTTCTTCGGCCAGATCACCGACCCGCAGATCGTCGACGAGATGTCGCCCGCGCGGGTCGAGCTGCTCGACCCGGCGGCCGGCTCGGTCAGCGCCTCGCACCGCCCGCAGGAGGCGCTCGGGGTCCACACGTTCGACTCCATCGTCCGCAACCTCAACGCGAACCTCACGAGCCCCGTGCGCCAGGGCAACGGCCGGCGCGCGCGGATGGGCTTCGCGATCACCACCGGCGACCTGCCCGACAACACGCAGCGCAACGAGGTGCGCTGGATGGTGTCGGTGCTCGAGGGCGGCACCGTCGACCCGTTCAGCGGTCAGCCGATCAGCGAGTCCAACCCGTGCCCGAACGCGACCCCCGAGCAGGTCGCGAAGATGAACGACGACGTCGCCAACCGCCGCTACACGGGCGTCCAGGACTACACCGACTATCCCGCGGGCACCCCCGCCGAACGGCTCTCCGGCTTCTGGGATCCGAACCAGCCGGCGCCGGGCCCCGGCGCGTACGCGGCGTTCCCGCGCTACCCGGGCCTGCTGGACCGCGCCCAGCGGCCGTTCCAGGCCGAGGGGCTGCGCGTGCCGTGGTTCTCGTCGCGCGGCAACCACGACGGCCTCGTCCAGGGCAACGCCTCCGCGGCCGAGCCGCTCTTCCGGGCGATCGTCACCGGCTGCCTGAAGGTGTTCCCGTCGGCCAGCTTCGACCCGGCGTCGGTCGCCGGGCTCAGCGGCACCGAGGTGTTCCGCCGCATCGGCCGTCCCGAGTTCATCTCGGCGCTGCTCGGCGGTGCGGGCGTCACGCCGCCCGACCCCGAGCGCGCGTTCGTCTCCAAGCCCGAGTACCGGCAGCTGCAGGGGCCCGCCGACCGCCAGCACGGCTTCGGCTTCACGTCCCCGCGTGAGCTGCGCGCCTCCAACGGCACCGCCCTCTACTACAGCTGGGCGCCGCGCAGGGGCCTGCGGTTCATCTCGCTGGACACGGTCGCCGAGGGCGGCGGGTCCGAGGGCAACCTCGACCACCCGCAGTACCTGTGGCTCAAGCGCGAGCTGCGGTCCGCCGCGCGCCGCGACGAGCTCGTCGTCGTCTTCGCCCACCACACGCTGGAGACGATGGACAATTCGACGCCCGACGAGGACGCCGGCTGCACCGAGCCCGACGGCGCCGGGTGCGACGGCGACCCGCGCGACTCGCGCCCGATCCACCTCGGCGCGCGCGGCAAGGGCTCGCTGAAGAGCCTGCTGCTGGCGAACCGGAACGTGATCGCGTTCGTCAACGGCCACACCCACCGCAACACCGTCCGCGCGATCCGCCGGGGCAAGCGCGGGTTCTGGTCGATCAACACCGCCGCGCACATCGACTACCCGCAGCAGTCGCGTCAGATCGAGATCATGGACAACCGCGACGGGACGCTGTCGATCTTCGGCACGATCCTCGACGCGGCCGCGCCCATCGAGCCGCCCGCGCCGGGCCCGGCGGACGGGTTCGACGACACGCAGCTCGCGTCGCTGGCGCGCACGCTGGCCGCCAACGACCCGCAGGCCCGCGACGTGACGTCGGGCAACGGGCCGGGCGACCGGCGCGACCGCAACGTCGAGCTGCTGATCCGGGACCCGCGCTAGATCTGCCAGTCGCCGGCGCGCAGGACGGGCACCGCCGAGCCGTCGGCGGTGAGCCCGTCGACGTCCACGCCGGGCCCGCCGATCATGAAGTCGATGTGGATGTCGGAGCGGTTGATGCGCTCCTTGTCGGCGTCGCCGACCGTCAGCTCGTACGCGGCGCCGAGCGCGATGTGGCTGGCGGCGTTCTCGTCCAGCAGCGTGTCGTAGAAGACGGTGTCGAGCGGCCCGATGCGGCCGTGGCGGTCGACGAGGGCCACCTCGCCGAGGCGGGCGGCGCCCTCGTCGCGGCGCGTCATCGCCTCGAGCACGTCGCCGCCGCGGTCGGCGGCGATCTCGACCGCGCGGCCGCCCTCGAAGCGCACACGCAGCCCCTCGATCGTCGTCCCGCCGAGCACGAGCGGCTTCGTCGCCGCGACCGTGCCGTCGACCCGCTGCGGGTCCGGGGCCGTGTAGACCTCCTCGGTCGGGAGGTTGGGCATGTGGCGGATCCCGTCGACGGTCTCCATCGCCCCGCCGTGCCACTCGGACGACGGCAGCAGCCCGACGGTCAGGTCGGTGCCCGGGCCGGTGAAGCGGATCGCGTCGAAGCGGCGCGCGTCGAGCGCCGCGGCGGCGTTGGCGATCTGGTCGGCGCGCGTGCGCCACGCCTCGATCGGGTCCTCCTCGTCGAGGCGCAGGATGTGGATCAGCTCGGACTCCAGCCGCTGCAGCGCGGCGTCGGGGTCGAGGTCGCGGTGCACGAACTGCGCCCACTGCGGCGTCGGGCATGGCGCCACGCACCAGTTGACCGTGCGCGCGTTGACGACCTCCATCGTCTCGGGCACGAACGGAAGCTGGTCGCGGCCCAGGCGCTCGGGGTCCAGCCCCTCGAACAGCGTCGGCTCGACCGGGCCGGAGAGCGAGATGCGCACGCCGCGCTCCTCGCCCAGCTCGAGCATCCGCTGCCCGTACCAGCGCGGCACGTAGTCGAGGTCCTCCTCGCGCGACAGCTCGATCCGCGCCTTCTTGACGTGCAGGTCGAAGACGGTGACGTCGACGAAGCGTGCGCCGTGCCGGTACGCCGAGCGGGCCAGGGCGCGCGTCAGCGCCTCCTTTCCGGGCTCGCTGCCGATCGACACGACCTGCCCCGGCTGCACGTTGGCGCCGCCCTCGATGACGAGGTCGGCGAATCGGTCAAGCGTCGGCTGGTCCATCCGCCGAGCGTAGTGGCGCCCGGGCTCGCACCCGCGCCAGCGCGGCCTCGTCGTCGACGTCGACGGGGTCGCCGAGCCCGTCGCAGTCGACCTCCAGCAGCGGCACATCGCGCAGCAGGTCGCGCGCGCCCGCGTCGCCGCGCAGCGCCAGCAGGCGCGGCGTGAGATCGGCGCGCAGCGCGACCGGGTGCCCGGGCCGCCCGTCCCAGCGCCCGCGCACGGCCAGCACCTCCGGCGGGGCGCTGCGGGCCGCCGACACGATCGCGTCGACGGCCAGCGAGCCCAGGAGCGGCTGATCGCCCAGCAGCACCACGTACCAGGCGGCGCCGCCGGCCGCGGCGATCCCGCAGCGCAGCGACGCCGCCATCCCCTCCTCCCACTCGGAGCAGTCGACGATCTCGGCGCGCCCCGGGTCGATCCGGTCGCGCACCGCGTCGGCCTGCGCCCCGAGAACCAGCACCACCCGATCCAGACCCTGCGCGGCCAGCGCCGCGTCGAGCGCCCACTGCACCAGCGGGCGTCCGCGCAGGTCGGCGAGCTGCTTGGCCGAGCCGAAGCGGCGGCCGGCGCCTCCGGCGAGCACGATGCCGCAGACGCCGGCGTCCATCACACCGGGGTCGGCGCCTGCGGCAGCGGCGGGGTGCCGTACGTATGGAAGCTCTCGACGGTCTTCACGCGCCAGGCCTGGCCGAGCTTGCGCTCCTCCTCGGTCCACACGACGCAGGGCTCGTCGGGGTCGAACACGAAGCGCCCGCCGGTCGTGACCTCGATGCGGTTGCCGCCGGGCTCGATCCCGTACAGGAAGAAGCCCTGCGCGATCGCGTGCTTGGACGGCGCCGCCTCGATGTGGACCTCGTTCTCGAGGAAGATGTCGGCCGCGCGCAGGCACTCCTCGCGCGTGTCGACCCAGAAGGCGAGGTGGTGCAGGCGCCCGTTCGCGCCGAACGCGTCGCGCGTGTAGATGAGCTCGTGCGCGGCGATCGACGCGCTCATCCACGCGCCCGCCTCGCTGCCGTCGTTGAGCTCGATGCGCTCGTACAGGCGGTAGCCGAGCGTGTCGACCCCGAACACGCGGTTCGCGTACACGTCGGCGGCCAGGAGGTTCACGTGGTCGAGCCGCTTGATCGCGCAGCCGCGGGCCACGTAGCGCTGCGGCTGGTTCTTCAGCGACGGCTTGAGATGCGGCGGCGGCGAGTAGCGCTCGCTCTCGTAGTAGATCTCGAACACGTGGCCGTCCGGGTCACGGAAGCGGTACGACGGCCCGCGTCCGCGGTCGCCGTCCGTCCAGCCCTCGCCCAGGCCGGTCGCCTCGATCTTGGCGACCCGCCGCTCCAGCGCCTCCTGGTCCCACGCCCGCAGGCCCAGGAGCGCCAGCCCGGAGGTGTCGGACTCGGTGAGCTTGGTGGACCAGGGCTGGTAGTCGCCCCAGCCGCGCAGGTACACCGACTGGCCTTCCTGGTGCTCGATCTCCATGCCGAGCACGTCGACGAAGAACCGCAGCGACTCCTCCGCCTTCGGCGTCAGCAGCTCGACCGGTCCCAGATGCGCGATGTCGGTCACGCCGTGTCTCCTCCTTCGCTGAACTTCCCCTTCAGACCATCGATCTCCCAGGAGAGCGCCCCGCCCTGCAGGCGCTCGCGCTTGATCGCCTCCCGCTGCTCGCGCTCGCGGGAGGCCGCGAGGACCTCGTCCACGCGCTCGGCCTCGACGACGGCGACGCCGTCGGCGTCGAGGACGAGCAGGTCTCCGGGTCGGATCAGCGCGCCCCCGACGGTCACGGGCACGTCGATCTCGCCCAGCGCGTCCTTCGTGGCTCCCTTGACGCGCACCCATCGCGCCCAGATGGGAAGCCCCATCTCCCGCAGCTCCTCCACGTCGCGCACCGACGCGTCGATCAGCAACGCGGCGGCGCCGTGGACCTGCGCCTGGGTGGCCAGCAGGTCCCCGACGAGCGCGACCGGCTCCGGCTCGGGCATCGTCAGCACGAGCACGTCGCCCGGCTGCACGGCGGCCATCGCCGCGTGCACCGTCAGGTTGTCGCCCTGGGCGCACCGCACGGTCCGCGCGGGTCCGGCCACGCGGCTGCCCGGGACGATCTGGATCAGGTCGGCGTCGACGTAGCCGCGCCGTCCGCCGGCCTCGTAGACCGTGGCAGAGCCGAGGCGGGCGAGCTCGGCGATCATCGACATGCGGCCGCCTCCTCAAGCGCGAGAAGGAGCCCCTGGCGAGTTCTCGCCAGGGACACGAGCCTCCTGGGCGAGAGTCCCACGCTCACAGCTCCGTCACCACCTGGGGGATCACGCGCTGGAAGGCCTCGGCCTGGCGGATCTCCTGGTTGCCCGACGCGCGGCGGGCGTGGTTGCCGCGGTGGTCGGCGCGCTCGCGGTAGTAGGTCTGCAGGTACTTCTGCGCCTGCATCTCCTCCATCGCCGCCTGCTTCTTGTCGATCACCGAGGTGATGTCGACGAAGGTCGTCGGCGTGAAGTTGCACAGCTCGGGCTGGTGGGGCTCGAACAGGAACAGCGCCGGCGGCTTGATCGTCGGGAACGCGCTGCTGACCCCGGCGCCCGCGGCCAGCCCGCGGGCGCGGTCGACGGCCCGGAAGGCGACCGGGTGGTCGGGGTTGAACGGGTCGGTGTCCGTGTGGGTGACGACGACGTCGGGGGCGACCTCGCGGATCACGTCGGCGATCAGCAGCAGCTGCTCGCCGCCGATCTCCAGCGGGTAGTCGCCGAGATCCAGGCAGCGGAAGCTCGCGCCCAGATGCGCGGCCGCGCGCTCCGCCTCGCCGTGGCGGATCTTCTTGACGTTCTCGACGGTCTGCCCCTCCTGCTTCCACAGCTCGCCGGACTCGCCGCGCTCGCCGTAGGACAGGGCGACGACCTCGGCCGTGCCGCCGTTGGCGGTGCAGACCGCGATCGCGCCGCCGGCGCGCCAGACGAAGTCGGCGGAGTGGGCGCCGATGACGAGCAGGCGCCTAGGCATTCGACAGCGCCTCCAGGCCGGCGATCCGGCGCGTGTTCGTGACGGCCATGGTGCGAACCTCCTCCTCGCTGAAGCCGGCCTCCAGGAAGCGGTCGGCCATCAGGGCCATCCCGTCCTCCACCGGCGGGTTGAAGCGCTGTCCCAGATCGGTGGACCACAGCGTGTTCTCGGCGCCGACCGCGCGGGTCGCCTCGAAGAAGCGCTCCCACGGAGCCTTGCCGGTGTAGGTGGTCGTGAAGCAGCGCTCCAGCAGCGCGCCCTTCTCGGTCAGCGCGACCTGGTCGGCCGGCGAGACGTTCTGGGACGGGAACTCGGGGTGCGTGATCACGATCTGGCGCACGCCGGCGGCGACCGCGCCGTCGACGAGCGTGAAGATCTCGTCGCGCGACAGGTGGCCGGTGCAGAGCACCATGTCGTGGCGGGCGATGACCTCGAGGACCTCGTGGGCCTCGGGCAGAAGCTCGCCGCGCTCGTCGACGACCGGCACGGGCTCGCAGGCCAGGCCGGCCTCGCGCAGCGACAGCTCGAAGCGCACCCAGACGGGGACCTTGCCGTTCGGGTCGGCCTGCAGGACCTCGTGCTGCTCGTTGACCGAGCTCACGGTCGGGAACCACACGACCCGCGCGCCCTCGCGCGCGGCGATCTCGACCGCGAGCGGGTTGAGCCCGCCGACCGCGCGGTTGAGCGTGATCGAGCCGAGCACGGTGACGCCGGGCACCGCCTCGGCGACGACCTGGGCGCGCTCGGCCGTCGAGGTGTAGTGCGACTTCAGGCCGAAGCCGGCCTGGCCGGTCTCGAGGCAGCGGCGCGCGAGCTGGATGTCGGTGATCCGCCGCCCCACGAAGTCCGGGGCGATGTGGATGTGGTAGTCGACCGCGCCGCGCACCAGCTCGCGCGCGCGGTCGCTGGGGATCGGGTGCTCGCGCTCATCGGCCATTCTGCAGCTCCTCCAGCCAGCCGGCGGCCGCCTCGGCCACCCGCGGTCGTACTCCGAGCCCGTCCAGCATCGCGGCCACGTCCCGCATCTCGTGCATCCGCCGCTCGGCATGGCGGATGCTGCCGTGCTCCATGCGCTGCGCCAGGGCTCCGTCGGCCTCCTCGAAGAGGCTGACGATCTGCCCGCGCATCCAGTCCTCCGCGCCGGCCGCCCGGGCCGCGGCGAGGGACTCCGTGATGACCGCCGCCATGCCCTTCCAGAGCACGCTGCGCAGCAGCTTGCGCTGGGCGGCGTCGCCGGGCTGCGGCCCGCCGTCCTCGACGGGCGTCCCCAGCGGCGTGAAGATCTCGGTGAAGGCCTCGGCGCCCGGGCCGCTGACGAGCATCGGCGTGTGCAGGCCGCGGCCGGGGACCGGCGCCATCAGCGCGACGTCGACGAAGCGCGCGCCGGTCGGGGCGATCAGGTCGGCGAGCTCGCGCTTCAGCGCGGCGGACGAGGTGTTGCCGTCGGCGTAGACCTGGCCGGGGCGGAGCGCGTCGAGCACCGAGCGGGCCGCCTCCATCGCGTGGGCTGCGGTGGTCAGGCTGAGCACGACGTCGGCGCCCTCGACGACGGCCGCGGGCGCGTCGACGTCGGGGCCGGTCTCGGGCAGCGGGTCGTAGCCGCGGACGGTCACGCCCGCGGCCCGCAGGTCGTCGCGGATGGCGGAGCCCGCCTCCCCCAGTCCGAGCATCCCGACCACGAGGCGCGGGCGCGCATCCGCGCCGCCGCTCACGCGCCCCGGACCTCCGCCGGGAGGGTTCCGGCCACGTTGGCGAGATGGCGGCGCATCGCCTCCTCGGCGGCGTCGGGGTCGCCGGCGGCGATCGCCTCGACGATCGCGCTGTGCTCCTCGAACGACTGGCCGGGGCGCCCGGGGACGAGGATCGTGCGGTACTGGTAGCGCACGACCTGCGAGCGCAGCCCGGAGATGAGCCGCAGGGCGGTGCCGTGGCCCGACATCTCCGCGATCGTGCGGTGCAGGACCGCCTGCTCGTCGGAGGCGCCGACGAGATCGCCGGCATCGAGCAGCTCCCGCATCCGGCCGAGGATCTCGCGCAGGCGGGCGATGTCCTCGTCGGTCGCGTGGATCGCGGCGTGGCGGGCGGCCAGCCCCTCGAGCACGGCGCGCGCCTCGAGGATCTCCGAGGCCTCGCGCTGGCCGACCATGCGGACCTTGGCGCCGCGGTTGCGCTCGCGCTCGACGAGCCCGTCGGCCTCCAGCCGGACGAGCGCCGTGCGGATGGCGGCGCGACCGAGCCCGAGCCGCTCGCTGAGCTCGAGCTCGACGAGCCGCTCGTTGGGCTGCAGCTCTCCGGAGATGATCGCCGCGCGAAGCCGCCCGTAGCAATCGTCGTCAGGATTGTCGACAATCCTGGTCACGGGCCGACCGTATCACGATCCCGCGCCGACGGGGGACCGCGGCGGGAATGTGTCAGACGATAACCGTGTCCCCCCGCTCGGGCAGGGCGAGGCGGTCGGCGATGCCGTAGCCGGTGAACGCCGCGCGCAGCTCGGCCGCGCCCTGGGTGAAGTGGCCCCAGCCCTCGAAGTGGACGGGGACGACCGCCCGGGCGCTCAGCAGCTCCGCCGCCCGCGCGGCCCGCTCGCTCGACAGCGTCAGGTACGCGCCGTCGAACAGATGCGGGACCGACACCGCGCCGGTGAACAGCACGGCGACGTCGGCCGGGCCGACGCGCTCGGCGATGGCGCGCACGACGTCCAGCGAGGCGTTGTCGCCGGAGACGTAGACGCGCTCGAGGCCCTCGCCCTCGAGGACGAAGCCGATGACCGGGCCGGTGATCTCGTCGGTGCCGTCGGGACCGTGCTGGGCGGGGACGGCGGTGACGGTGACCGCGCCGCCGTCGGGGCGCGGGATCTCGACCGACGTCCACGGCTCGAGACCGATCGCGTTCCCGCCGAGGCGCTCGGCGCCGGCCTGCGTCGTGAGGACCCGGGTCGCTCTGGGCAGGAACGCCCGCCCCTCCGGGTCGAGGTTGTCGGCATGATGGTCGTGCGAGAGCAGCACGACGTCGATCGGCTCGATCGCCTCCGGGGCGAGGGCCGGCCCGGTCGTCTTCACGAGCCCGAGCTCGTACTCGCCCGGCGGCGAGAACGTCGGGTCGGTGAGCCAGCGCAGCCCGGCGTACTCCAGGACGGCGGTCGGCCCTCCCACGAGTTGTGCGGTGAGAGTGGTCATGGGCGCGAGCATCTCGCACCGGGCACCGGCGGGTGGGGACTCGAGGCACCCCTGGCGCCGCGCCGCTCTCCGCGCCCGCGGGTGCGCTCCGCCGGCCGGTCCGCCCCGCGCGCACGCAGACGTGTGGCACTTTGACCACCGTTGTGGTGGTCAAAGTGCCACACGTCCGAGTCGGTCAGGACCAGATGACCTGCTTCGATCCGCGCGCCGCGCCACTGCGTCCGCCATGTGGCCTCCTCGTCCTTCCGGGACGCGACGCGGATCGCGGCTGGCCGGATGCGTCCGCCCCTGGCGGGCTGACGTGAAGCTAAGCGGAGGGGGAGGGATTCGAACCCTCGGTACGGGGGTTACCCGCACAACGGTTTTCGAGACCGCCCCGTTCAACCACTCCGGCACCCCTCCGGGTGATGCGGCGGACACGAGGCTAGCAACGGGCCGGGGTGCTAGGCTGCCGGCCCTGGTGCTCCACGGACGGCGCGTCTCGGTTCTGGGTCTGATCGTCGCGCTCGCCGCGTTCCTCGCGTGGAGCGCACCGGCGGCGACCGCGCAAGGCGCCACGTGCCCGGACGGATTCGAGTGCCTCACGGTCGAGGTGCCGCTCGACCGCTCCGGCGCGGTCCCCGGGACCCTCGCGCTGCCGGTGATCGTGCAGCCCGGCGACGGGCCGGTGCTGCTCGCGCTCGGCGGCGGCCCGGGGCAGGCGATGATCAACGAGTACAGCGCGCCGACCGCCCAGGCGCTGCAGCGCGCCAGCGGGCACCGCATCGCGATGCTCGACCAGCGCGGCACCGGCGCGACCGCGATCGACTGCCCGCAGCTCCAGCGCGCCGCGCTCACCGACTTCACGGTCCCGCCGCGCGGCGCGGTCCCGGCGTGCGGCGAGATCCTCGGCGGCGCGCGCGGCTTCTACGCGACCACCGACACGGTCGCCGACCTCGAGGCCGTGCGGATCGCGCTCGGCGTCGAGCAGTGGGCGCTCTTCGGCGTCTCCTACGGCACGTACGTGGCCGAGCGCTACGCGCGGGCGTACCCGGACCGCGTGACCCGGCTGGTGCTCGACTCGGTCGTGCCCCAGGAGGACGTCGACCCGTTCAGCGCCGTGCCGATGCGCCGCAGCGCGCGGGTGCTGCGCGAGCTGTGCGCGCACGGCCCGGCCTGCCGCGGCGTCACCCGCACGCCCGTGCGCGACCTGCGCCGGCTCGTGCGCCGCGTGAACCGCACGCCGATCCGCGCGGACGGCCTGCGGCTCGACGGGCCGGCGCTGTTCGACCTGCTCGCGTCGCTGTCGTCGTTCGCGCAGGGCCTGTTCCCGGCGTTCCCGACCGCGGTCGACCGCGCGCTCGCCGGCGACCCCGACCTGCTCGTGCGCATGGCGGCGACGATCCGCCGGATGAACGACGACCCGAACCCGGCCCACAACTCATGGGGCCTGCACAGCGCGACGCTGTGCGCCGACGTGGCCTTCCCCTGGGGCTCGCCGGCGACCGACCCGGCGACGCGCGGCCCCGCGATCACCGCCGCCGCCCGCCGGCTGCCGCGCCGGCTCGGGCCGTTCGACCGCGCGACCGCCGCCGGCAACGGCGTGATGGAGACGTGCCGCCAGTGGCCCGCGACACAGGTCGCACCGCCGCCCGCGCCCGGCCCGCTGCCGGACGTCCCCGTGCTGCTGATCGCCGGCGCCTGGGACCTCTCCACGCCGGTCGCCTACGCCCGCACGGAGGCGCGCCGCGCGCCGCAGGGGCGCCTCGTGGTCCTCCCCGAGGTCGGCCACGCCGCGATGACCACGTCGCGCTGCGGTGCGCAGGCGTTCGCCCGCTTCTTCGCCGGCCGGCCGCTCGGGCGGCCCTGCGCGCGCAATCGCGCGCCCCGCGCGCTGCCCGAGGGCGTCTGACCACCGCGCTCAGCGCGAGCCGCGCCGCGCCGCGAAGAAGTCGCGCAGCAGCGCCGCGCACTCGTCGGCGTACACGCCTCCCACGACGATCGGGCGGTGGTTGAGCCGCGGCTCGGCGAGCACATCGAGGACCGAGCCGGCCGCGCCCGCTTTCGGGTCGGTGCACCCGTAGACGACGCGCGGCACGCGCGCGAGGACGATCGCGCCCGCGCACATCGCGCACGGCTCGAGCGTCACGTACAGGACCGAGTCGAGCACCCGCCAGGAGCCCAGCGCCGCCGCTGCGGCGCGCAGCGCGATGATCTCGGCGTGGGCCGTCGGATCCTGGCGCAGCTCACGCTCGTTGTGCCCCGCGCCGATGATCTCCCCATCGTGCACGACGACCGCGCCGATCGGCACGTCGTCGTGTTCCAGCGCTCGACGCGCCTGCGCGATCGCCTCGCGCATGAAGTGCTCGTCACCCGGAAAGAGCCGCTCGGCCATCATCCAAGTCCGCATCATGCCCTGTCCCCGCCCGATCGCCGCGGCCGCCGCCGCCCTCGCCGCCGCGCTCGGCGCCCCCGTCATCGCCGAGGCGGCCGGGCCGACCGCGCGGATCGCCCAGGCGGCGCCGGTGCTGCCGACGCCCGACGACCCGGGCCGCGAGACCACGCCGGGCGCCTGGCGGGAGCTGCAGTGGAACTTCCTGGCCCCCGAGTACGGCATCGACGTCGAGCCCGCGTGGGCCCGCGCCGCCGCGGCCGGGCGCCCCGGAGGGCGCGGCGTCGTCGTCGCCGTCCTCGACACCGGCGTCGCCTACGCCGACCACGGGCGCTTCCGCCGCTCGCCCGACCTCGTCGGGACGACGTTCGCGAAGGGCTACGACTTCGTCGACGACGACCCCTATCCCGACGACCACAACGGCCACGGCACGCACGTCGCCTCGACGATCGCCGAGCGCACCAACAACGGCATCGCCGTGACCGGCATCGCCTACGAGGCGACGATCATGCCCGTGCGCGTGCTCGACTCGCGCGGCGAGGGCGACGCCAGCGTGATCGCCAAGGGCGTGCGCTTCGCCGCCCGCAACGGGGCCGACATCATCAACATGTCGCTCGAGTTCCCGGGCAGCGTGCGGCGCAACGAGATCCGCGGCCTGCTGCGGGCGATCCGCTACGCGCACCGGCGCGGCGCCGTGCTCGTCAGCGCCTCGGGCAACGAGGCCGGCAAGGTCGTGACGTATCCCGCCCGCGCGCCCGAGGTGATCGCGGTCGGCGCCACGACCCAGCACGGCTGCCTGTCGGACTTCTCCAACGAGGGCCGCGGCCTCGACGTCGTCGCGCCCGGCGGCGGCGCCGACGCCGACCTGCCCGACGACCCGCGCTGCCGCACCGACCTGCCGCCCGGGCTCGACATCTACCAGATGACCTACGTCGGCCGGGACCCGTCGCGGTTCGGCCTGCCGTCCGGCTACGAGGGCACGTCGATGGCGGTCCCGCACGTCTCCGGCGTCATCGCGCTGATCCTCGCCACGGGCGTGCTCGGTCCCGACCCGTCGCCCGAGCAGATCCTCGCGCACCTGAAGGCGACCGCGCGCGACCTCGGCGCGCCCGGCTACGACCGCCGCTACGGGGCGGGGCTGATCAGCGCGAACGCGGCGACGGCGAGCCCGTTCCGGGCGCTGCTCACGTCGTCCGGATGATCAGCACCGAGCACGGGGCGTGGTGGCTGACCTTGTTGGGCACCGACCCCAGCAGGAAGCGCTTGGCGCCCGTCATGCCCTTGTTGCCGACCACGATGAGATCGGCGTCGGTCTCCTCGGCCACGTCGAGGATCGCGTCGGCCGGGTCGCCCTGGCGCGCGTAGGTCTCGACCTCGACGCCCGCGGTGCGCACCATCTCGGCGGCGTCCTCGAGGGTCGCGTCGACGTCCTCGCGCGGGTTGATCATCCACTGCAGGTCCTGGGGCACCTGCTGCTTCTCCTCGCGCAGCCGTGACTCCGGGACCGGCTCGTAGGCGCTGACGAGCTGGATCTTCGCGCCGATCCCGCGCGCGAGCTCGACCGCCTGGCGCACCGCCTCGGACGCCGTCTCGGAGCCATCGGTGCCCACCACGATCGACTTGAACATCCGTCTTCCTCTCCCGCTTCCCCGGTCCCGGAACGCGCGCGATCATATCGGCGGCCCGTCCCGCGGCGAGTCAGCGGTGACGCGACGTCACAGCAGGTTCACGGCGCCGATGACGATGCCGATCAGCACGAAGACGACGATCGCGACCTGGGTCCAGATCCAGAACGGGGACACGGGTCCACAATAGGGCCCATGGCCGAGGATCCGAGCCGTCGCGACAGCGAGCGCAGCCGCCGGCTGCTGTTCGCCCCCGAGCTGACGGCGGGGACGGTGCGACCGTCGCAGCTCGCGCGCGTCGAGGTGCGCGAGGCCACGCGCACCCGCCGCGTCCCGTCGCTGCCCAGCCGCCGCTACCAGCGCCGGCTCATGCGCCGCGGGGCGCTGCGCTTCGAGCGCGAGACCGTCGAGCGCGCGATGGCCGCCCGCCGGGCCGTGCTCGGCGACGCGGCGGCCGGCCCGCCGCGCCTGCTCGTGCGCGCCGGCGCCTTCCCGCACCCGCTCGCCGACGACGACCCCGACCGTCACGGCACGGCGCGCTTCGCCGCGTTCCACGAGGCGATGGCCGAGGCCGGGCTGCGCTATCTCGTCGCGGTGACGCCCCGCGTGTCGCGCCGGCCCTGCGACCCGCGCGCCGAGGGCTGGCGGCCGCTCGCCGACGACGAGCTGGAGCTGCTCGCGCAGCTGCGCCGCGACGGGGTCGCGTTCGCGGCCCACGGGCTCGACCACCGCACGCGGCGCCGCAGCGCGACGCGCCGGTCCGAGCTGGCCGGCCTGTCGCGCAAGGCGCTGGGGGAGCGGCTGGACCGGGCGGCCGCGGAGCTGGCCGCGGCCGCGATCGTCCCCGCGGTCTTCGTGCCGCCGTTCGACCGCTTCGACTGGTCGCACTGGGACGAGCTCGCGCGCCGCTTCGACGTGGTCGCCGCGGGGCACCCGAGCGTCGACGCGCTCGGCTACCACGACGGCCCGCTGTGGCGCGGCGACGCCGTGTGGATGCCCACGTACGCGCCGCTGGACGGACCGGCCCCGCAGGTGCTGGCGGCAGCTCGCGCGCTCGACGAGGCGGGGGCCGCGCTGTGGGTCGGCGCGGCGTTCGACTGGAGCGCCACCGCCGGCGATCCGGCGGCGATCGACGCGGCCCGGGCGCTGGCGGCCTGGTCGACGCCGTGGGAGGACTTCCTCGACGCGGCGCGTACCAGTGCGGCAGACGTGACCGCGCACCTATCATCGCCGCAGTGAACGAGTCGCTCTCCGCGCGCGCCCGGGCGATCCTCGACGCCGTCGAGCCCTCGCCGAGCGACGACGTCGACCGCCTGCTGCGGCTTGCTCACGACACGATCCTCCTGGCCGCCGAGACGCACCGGCGCGGCGAGGCGCTGGCCGCGTCCCTGCACGACGTGACCGCCCGCCTCGAAGCCGCCGTCCGCGCGCTGACCGCCGCGCCGCCCGCGGAGGCGGCGCCGGCCAAGGCGCCGGAGGGTGGGGCCGACGTCGCCGCCGTCCGGCTGGTCGCGATCGAGCAGGCCGTCGCGGGCGCGAACCGCGGCGAGGTGGGACGGCGGCTGCGCGAGGAGATGGGGATCGACGACCCGTCGGCCGTCCTGGACGACCTGTTCGGGCGCGGGACCGGGCCGACCGCGCGCCTGACCTGGGGCCTGCCGGACGCCCCGGCCGCCTGAGCGTCAGCCGCTCTCGTCGAGCCGGCGGCCGATCGCCTCGAGCGTCCGGTTGACCTCGGTGTTCGCGGTCTCGGTCGCGCGCATGACGTCCTGCTGGGCGGCGACGACGCGGTCGGCGTCCTCGCTGAGCGGCGCCTGCGCGGCCGCCTCGATCGCGTCGGCGTAGACCGCCACGTCGTCGGCGAGCTGCGCGTGCAGGCGCGCCACGGACGGCGGCGGGTCGATGTCGCGCAGGCGCTTCGCCGTGCGGTCCAGCGCGGCGGAGTACGTGCGCAGCGTCTCGGCCTCGAACCCCGACGGGAGCCGCTTGGCCTCGCGCGCGAAGCGCTCGACGGCGGTGTTCACCTGCTCGATGTAGGCGCGATCGCGCTCGGCCTGGCCGTCGTCGCCGCCGCCGCACCCGGCGAGGATGCACGCCGCGACCGCACACGCCGCGAGCCGTCGTCCACCTGCCGCCATCGCCGCGACACCCTACCGGCCGCCCCAGTCGCCTCGTGCCGCGGGGACGAGCGTCAGGACGCCATCAGCGCGCCGAGCGCGCGCATGTGCCGCGCGTCGGTGCCGCAGCAGCCGCCGAGGATCCGCAGGCCATGCGTGGTGTGCAGGCGCCACATCTCGGCGGCGAACGTGTCGGGGTCGTCGCCCTCCAGATGGTCGAGCGCCACCAGCTCGGCGGGCGTCAGCGACGAGCCGTTGGCCTTGCACTCGAGCACGCGGCCGGGCGCCACGCCCGCCAGCGCCCGCTCGGCGACGGTCGGATGGACGCAGCTCAGCGAGTGGTACAGCGGCGCCGGGTCGCACGCCGCGTCGACGCGGGCGATGGCGTCGGCCAGCGGCGTCCCGTCGAGGACGCGCCCGTCGCCGTCCAGCACCCAGCTGATGACCGCGGGCAGCCCGGTGGCCGTCATCGCGCGGACGCACCCGATCGCCTCGCCGACCGCCGGGAACGTCGGCGCGAACAGCAGGTCGGGCCCGGCGGCCGCGAGCGCCCGCGCCTGGATCGCGTGATAGCGCTCGGCCTCCTGCGGTCCCGGCGTCTCGGACGGGGTGTAGGCGTCGCGCTGCGGCCCGAGCACGCCCGCCACGAGGATCGGCGGGCCGTCGCCGGCGGCCGCGCGGATGGCAAGGTGGTGGCGCACCGCGGCCGCGTTGACCTCTCCGACGTCCGCTCCGGCCGCCTCCGCGTAGCGGGCGCCGGCGCGGAACGTCGGCGTGCCGAGGATCACCGGCAGCCCGTGCGCGCGGGCCGCCTCGACGTAGCTGACGTACAGCTCGCGCAGGGCGTCGGCGCCCACGAGCGCCGCCGACTGCAGCGGCTCGGGCAGCTCGACGCCCATCTCGTAGACCAGGCGCGTCTCGATGCCGCCGTCGGTCAGCACGAGCGCGCCGCCGGTGAGCAGCGCAGCGGCGTCGGCGCCCACGCGTCAGTCCGCGAGGGCCGCCAGCGCGGCCTCGCGGGTGGGATGCAGCTCGATCATCCCCGGGAGCGCGACCTCGATGACCCGCGCCACCGGGCCGTCGGGCTCGCAGCAGATCTCCAGGCGTCCGCCGCGCTCGTCGGCCTCGGTGCGGGCGTCGATGATCGCGTGCAGGCCGGTGGAGTCGACGAAGCTGACGGCCGACAGATCGAGCACGACGCTCGCGCCGTCGCCGATCGCCTCCGTCAGCGGCCCCGACAGCTCGGGGGTGCTGGCGGCGTCCAGCTCGCCGTCGACGACGACGACCGTGGCGCCGTCGACGTCCGCCAGCGTGACCTGAAGCTCGGGATCGTGTACGTCGTTCATCAGGGTGCAGCCTCCGCGCGGAACGGTACCTTCGTAGCCCACGAGGCGACAGCCGGAAGCCTAGACGCCCGGACCAACGGAGGACGAAGGGGATGCGACGGATGCGGATGGGGATGGTCGTGACGCTGCTCGCGGCCGGGGCGCTCGCGCTGCCCGCGGGGGCGTCCGCCGAGCCGGAGACGGCGGTGGGCGCGGAGGCCGGATCGCCGACCGCGACGGCCGCCAAGGCCCCGAAGAAGTCCCAGCGCGGCCGCCGCACCAAGTGCCGGCGCAACGCCCGCACCCGTACGCGCGTCTGCACCGTCCGGGGCCAGCGCGGCCGCCGCGGCGCCCGAGGACCGGCGGGGCCGCAGGGTCCGCAGGGGCCCAAGGGCGAGACCGGTGGGACCGGGCCGCAGGGCCCGGCCGGGCCGGCGGGACCGCAGGGGCCGGCGGGTCCGGACCGGTCGAAGACCGTCGTCGGCACGCTGGCCGGCCCGGTGACCGCGACCAACGACACCGCCTACGAGGCGCTCGGCGGGCCGACCGTCACCGTGACCGTGCCGCCCTCGGGGCTGATCCAGCTCACCGCCTCCGCGATCGCCGACGGCGACGACGGGCTCGTCGCCCTCTACCAGGACGGCGTCCAGTTCAACACCGAGGTGCCCAGCACGCTCTGCGGCCTCGAGAACGTGCTGTTCGCGACGCTCTCCGGTGATGTCGGGGACGGCGCCCGCTGGGGGACGCCGCTGACGGTCAACTTCTTCGGGTGCATGGGGCTGCTGGGCATCCCGTCGCCGGTGGAGATCCGCACGACGCCGGGCCCGCACACGTTCGAGCTGCGCTACGCGGTGGACCCGTGCGGCTGCGGAGGCGGCGGCGGGACGGCGACGTTCAGCGACATCCACCTGGAGATCACGCCGCTTCCGTAGGCCCGCTCAGGCCGCCGGGCGCACCTCGTACACGCACGCCGGCGAGCCGCTGACGATGTGCGCGACTCGCCGGACGTCGGCGCCGGGCAGCACCTCGCGCAGGAAGCTCAGCTCGGTCGTGCAGGCGTGGTGGTGGCGGCGGGCCACGGCGATGATCGCGCAGTTGTGCTCGACGAGGCGGTAGCCGCCGTCCTCGAGCGGCTGCACGTCGGCCAGGTAGCCGGCCTCGTCGAGGATCGCGGCGAGCTCGCGGACGCGCGCCTCGAAGCTGTGCAGCCCGGCGAGGCGCGCCTGCGCCTGGGCGACCCGCGTGCGCCGTCGCGCGTCGAACGCCCGCTCCAGCAGGGCCGGATCCTCGGCGCCGACGTGGTCGAGCAGCTCGCTCGTCAGCTCCCCGTAGGCCTTCGGGAACAGCGCGTCGGCGGCCGGCGCGAGCCGGTAGACGCGGCGCGGGCGGCCGGGCCCGCGGCGCTCGTCGCGGTGCTCGAGCAGGCCGGCGGCCGCGAGCGGCGCGAGCTGCTGGCGCGCCGCGCTGGCGGTCACGCCGAGCACGTGCGCGAGCTCGTCGGCGCGCGCCTCGCCGCGCTTGCGCAGCGCCACCAGGATCGCCCGGCGGGCCGGTGGGAGCTCGGGGAGCACGGAGTCCACCGCCCAAGGATAAGCAAGTGATAGCTTGCGAAAACCAGTTCACCGAAGGGAGCATCGATGGCCTACTCCGTCCCGGACCTGCCGTACGCGTACGACGCGCTCGAGCCGCACATCGACGAGCAGACGATGCGCCTGCATCACGACAAGCACCACCAGGCGTACGTGGACAAGGTCAACGCGGCGCTCGAGGGCACCGAGCACGCCGACAAGCCGATCGAGGAGATCATCCGCAACCTCGACGCGATCCCGGAGGACAAGCGCACCGCCGTCCGCAACAACGGCGGCGGCCACTACAACCACACGCTGTTCTGGGAGAGCATGAGCCCGAACGGCGGCGGCGCGCCGACCGGCGACCTCGCGGCGGCGATCGACGAGGCGTTCGGCTCGTTCGACGCGTTCAAGGAGCAGTTCGAGGCTGCCGGCGTCAACCAGTTCGGCTCCGGCTGGGCATGGCTCGTGCTCGACGGCGGCAAGCTCGCGGTCACCAGCACCCCCAACCAGGACAACCCGCTGAGCCAGGGCAAGACGCCGCTGCTGGGCAACGACGTCTGGGAGCACGCCTACTACCTGAAGTACCAGAACCGCCGGCCCGAGTACCTCAAGGCGTGGTGGAACGTGGTGGCCTGGGACGAGGTCGCCGACCGCTTCGCCGCCGCCAAGGGCTGACGCCGAGCGACGAGGGCGCGCATCCCCGCCGGGATGCGCGCCACGTCGGACGCCGCGCCGCGTCAGACGCGCACGATCAGCGCGTCCCCCTGGCCGCCGGCCGAGCAGATCGCGGCGACGCCCAGCCCGCCGCCCCGCCGGCGCAGCTCGAGCACGAGCGCGCCGAGGATCCGCGCCCCGGACGCGCCGACCGGGTGGCCGAGCGCGATCGCGCCGCCGTTCACGTTCACGCGCTCGGGGTCGATCCCGAGCGCGTCGATCGAGTGGAGGGTCACCGACGCGAACGCCTCGTTGATCTCCCACAGGTCGACGTCGGCGGCCGCGATCCCGGCGCGCGCGAGCGCGCGGGCCGCCGCCTCGGCGGGCGCCGTGGCGAGCACCGACGGGTCGCCGGCCGACTGCGCGTGGCCGACGATCGTCGCCAGCGGCTCGTGGCCGTGGGTGCGGGCCCAGTCCTCGCCGGCGAGCACGAGCGCCGCGCCGCCGTCGTTGACGCCGGGCGCGTTGCCTGCGGTGTGCGAGCCGTCGGGGCCGACCAGGCCGGGGAGCTTGGCCAGCGCCTCCAGGCTGGTGTCGCGGCGCGGCGCCTCGTCGTGCTCGACGACCACGTCGCCCTTCCGCCCGGGCACGGTGACCGGGACGATCTCCTCGCCCATGCGCCCGGCGTCGACCGCGGCGATCGCGCGCTCGTGCGAGCGCAGCGCCCACGCGTCGAGCCGGGCCCGCTCCAGGCCCAGGCGGTCGGCGACCGCCGTCGCCTCCTGGTACATGAGCTTCTCGGTCCAGGGGCTGCGCAGCGCGTCGCGCTCGAGCGCGTCGAGCAGCGCCGCGTCGCCCATCCGCAGGCCGAAGCGGGCGTCGGCGAGCAGGTACGGGCCTCGCGACATCGACTCCATCCCGCCGGCCACGACGACGTCGGCGTCGCCGCCGCGGATCGCCTGGTCGCCGATGACGGCCGCCCGCAGGCCGGAGGCGCACGCCTTGTTGACGGTCTCCGACGACACCTCGCGCGGGATGCCGGCGGTGAGCTGGGCCTGGCGCGACGGGACCGCGCCCTGTCCGGCCTGCACCACGGTGCCGACGACGACGTGGTCGACCGCGTCGGCGGCCACGCCGGCGCGGTCCAGCGCGGCGGAGATCGCGACCGCGCCCAGATCCGGTGCGGGCACGGGCGCGAGCGCGCCGCCCAGCTTGCCGATCGGCGTGCGCGCCGTCCCCAGGACGACCGTGCTGCGACCCTCGGCCATCAGGCGGCCTCCCGCGCCAGGTGGCGGGCGATGACGAGTCGCTGGATCTGGTTCGTTCCTTCGAAGATCTGCATGACCTTTGCCTCTCTCATGAGTCGCTCCACGGGCAGCTCCCGTGTATAGCCGACGCCGCCCAGGACCTGCACCGCGTCGGTCGTGACGCGCATCGCCGCGTCGGTCGCGACGAGCTTGGCGATCGACGCCTGGCGCCCGAACGGCAGGCCGCGGTCGCGCCGCCGCGCGGCGTCGAGCAGCACGCCGCGCGCCGAGGCGACGGCGGCGGCCATGTCGGCGAGCAGGAACCCGAGCCCCTGGTGGTCGATGATCGCCCGCCCGAACGTGCGCCGCTCGCGCGCGTAGGCGACGGCGTGGTCGAGCGCAGCCTGGGCCACGCCGACCGCGCAGGCGGCGATGCCCAGCCGCCCGCTGTCGAGCGCCTCCAGCGCGATCGCCAGCCCGTCACCTTCGGCGGCGATCCGCCGCTCCTCGGCGACGGGCACGTCGTCGAGGTCGAGCGGGGCGGTCGTCGACGCGGTGAGGCCCATCTTGCGCTCGGGCGCCTGCGCCCGCAGGCCGGGCGCGTCGCCGGGGACCAGGAAGCAGGAGATCCCGTGCGCGCGGTCCTCGGAGGTGCGCGCGAACAGCGTGTAGAAGTCGGCCTCGCCCCCGTGGGTGACCCAGGCCTTCGCGCCGCTGAGGCGGTAGCCGCCGTCGTCGCGGACCGCGCGGGCGCGCATCGCGGCGGGGTCGGAGCCGGCGTCGGCCTCCGACAGGGCGTAGGCGCCGAGCAGCTCGCCGCCCAGCATCTCGGGCAGCCACCGGTCGCGCTGCTCCGCCGTGCCCTTCGTCGCCAGCGGATAGCACGACATCATGTGGACGCTGACGCCGACCGCGACGCTGGCCCACGCGGATGCGAGCTCCTCGAGCGCCTGCAGGTAGACCTCGTACGGCTGGCCGCCCCCGCCGTGCTCCTCGGGGTACGGCATGCCCAGGAACCCGAGCCGGCCGAGCTCGCGGAACACGTCGCGCGGGAAGGCGCCGGCCTCCTCGGCGGCGGCCGCCCGCGGGGCCAGCTCGGCGGCGGCCACGTCGCGGGCCAGGCCGACGATCGCGGCGGCTTCGTCGTCGAGCAGGAGGCGATCGGCGGGCATGGCGCGACAGTACCAGATCCAGTACCACGGTACTGAAGCCGGTTCTACACCTAGACTTCGCACCGGTGCCCTCCGCTCCCGCACGCTCGCGCGACGCGCTGCTCGACGACCTGGTCGCCCTCTTCCTGGCCGAGGGCTTCCGCCGCTTCACGCTCGCCGAGCTCGCCGCACGGCTGCGCTGCTCCAAGAGCACGCTGTACGCGCTCGGCCACAGCAAGGAGCAGGTCACCGCCAACGCGCTCAAGCGCTTCTTCCGCGACGCGACCGCGGCCGTCGAGGCACGCACGGCCGAGGCGCAGGACCCCGCCGACCGGATCGCCGCCTACCTGCGCGCGGTCGCCGACCAGCTGCGTCCCGCCTCCCCGGCGTTCATGGCCGATCTCGCCGCCCATCCGCTGGCGCGCGAGATCTACGAGCGCAACACGGCCGCGGCGGCGGCGCGGGTCTCGGAGCTGATCGCCGACGGCGTGCGCAGCGGCGACTTCCGCGACGTCCACGCCGCGTTCGTCGCCGACACGGTCGCGGCGACGATGCAGCGAATCCAGACCGGCGAGGTGCTCGCCGCGACCGGCCTGCACGACGCCGACGCCTACGACGAGCTGGCCGCGCTCGTCCTCGACGGCATCCGCCGCAGCGGACGCTGACCGGCCAGGATCGCAGCCAGCGCGAGCAGGGCGCCGACCGCGGCGATCCGCATGACCGGGTCGTCGGCGAGCACGGTCGCGAAGCCCACCAGCAGCAACGCGTCGAGCCCGATGAGGACGGCGACGGCGGCCGGCGAGCCGAACAGCGGGACCTTCGCGCCGGGCTCCAGGTCGCCGGTGCGGCGGCTCGCCGCGAGCAGCAGCATCGGCAGGGCGAGCCCGACCACGACGTTCGTCGCCACCCCGGCGACCTGGAAGACGCCGTCGAACGAGACGAGGTCCGCGGCGAGCAGGATCTCGCCGAGCGCGCACAGGGCCAGCGGCGCGGCGATCGGCAGCACCCGGCCGGGCACCCACTCGGCGACGAGGTTCATGACCGCGACCGACGTGCGCTCCATGCCGAGGCCGAGCAGCAGCACGGTGGCGACGGTCCCGAGCACGGCGGCGAGCACGCCGCTCTCGTCGGCCAGCGGGCCCAGCACCGTGCCGATCTCCCCGTGCAGGACGGAGGGATGCAGCGCCGCGGACGTGGCGATCAGCCACGCGCCCGCGATCACCGTGAGGACCATGGTCCCGAGCGCGCTGCCGCGGATCAGCGCCCGCCCGTCCGGGTCCTCGTGGGGCAGCTTCTCGCGTGCGATCTCCAGCGCGTAGACGTTGGAGATGTAGAGCATGATCGCCAGGCCCAGCGCCGCGCCCAGCTTCGGCCCCGAGAAGTCGGCGTGCCCGAGATCCCCGTCGCCCGCCACGAGGATGGCGAGGACCGCGATGGCGGCGAGCACCGGCAGGCACGCGAGCCCGAGGAGCGCGCCCGCCCACGCCGGGATCCGCAGGCCCCCGCGCGCGAGCAGGATCAGGACCGCGACCGCGGTCAGCAGCCCCCAGAGCACGCGCGGCAGGCCGGTGAGCGCCGCCATCGTGACGCTCAGCCCGACGTAGGAGGCCAGCACCGACATCGAGGTGCGCGCCCCGGCGATCCCGGTGGGGAGCGACCCGGCCGCCGAGCCCAGGTAGCGGGTGACCAGGTGCCCGAAGAACCCGCCGGTGCGCATCCCCTGGTCGCGCGCGATCGCCTCGGCCTCCGCGGCCGCGGCGATCGTCATGAGCGCGCCGACGACCACGACCACGCCCAGCGCCGGGAACGGACCCAGGCCGGCCGCCGCGATCGGGAGCCCGAGCAGCGCCTGGGGCAGCGAGAGGCCGACGAAGAGGAGCGTGACCTGCGCCGTGAGGGGCATCCGGTGCCAGGCTCGCTTGAGCACTCTCCGTTTCTACCTCACCCGGCAGCCAGCAGGGCGATTCCCGCGAAGGCGATCACCACGCCGGCCACCTGCGGACGGACCATCCGCTCGTGCAGGACGATCCGCGCCAGGAGCACGGTCGCCACGGGGTAGACCGACGACAGCACGCTCGTGACCGACAGCAGGCCCAGCGTCGACGCGTACGCGAACAGCGCGTTGGCGGACGTGTCGAGCAGGCCCACGACCGCGAGCGGGGCGATCGGCGTGAGCTGCCGCGAGATCGGCACGCCGCGGACGGCGACGATCGCGGCCGCGACCGCCAGCGCCGCCACGGCGACCGCGCGGGAGAGCCCCAGGCCCCACAGGACGTCCTCGTCCGCGGCGTCCTCGAGGCCGACGAAGCCGAAGCCGATCAGCAGCGCCGCGACCAGCGCGTACGCGACCCCGGCCCGCGATCCCGGGCCGTCGGCGGGCTCGTCCGACGGCGCCCGGGCGGCCAGGAAGCAGCCGACGAGGGCGCCGACGATCCCGACCGCCTGCAGCCAGCTGAGGCGGTCGCCGCCGGCGACCCCGACGACGACGGGGACGACGGCGGCCAGGGCGCCGAGCGGGGCGACCACGCTCATCGGCCCGATCGCCAGCGCCCGGTACAGCGCCAGCACGCCGAGGCCGACCGCGCCCGCGAGGACGCTGGGCAGCAGGATCGCCGTCCCCGGGAACGCGCCGGCCCAGATCGCCATCACGAGCGCGACCGCCACCAGGCCCGCCGCCTGCGCGACGCCGAGCACGACGACGGCCGAGCGCCCGCGCGAGAACAGGCCGCCCAGGAAGTCGGACGTGCCCCAGAGCGCCGATGCGGCGAGCGCCGTCAGGACCGCGATCAAGCCGCAGGCCCCGCGGTCACGCGCTGCTGGACGGCGCCCACAGGTTGATGCCGGCGTCGACGGCGTGGCGGTCGATCGCCGCCAGCTCGTCGGCGGTGAAGTCCAGGCGCTGCACGGCGCCGACGGTGTCCTCGAGCTGCTGGACGCTGCTGGCGCCGATCAGCGAGGACGTGACGCGCGGGTCGCGCAGCGTCCAGGCGACCGCCATCTGCGCGAGCGTCTGCCCGCGCTCGCGGGCGATGTCGTTCAGCGCCCGGATCCGCTCGAGCGTCTCGGCGGCGAGCATGTCCTCCGACAGGTACGGGGAGCGGCGCACGCGCGCGTCGTCGGGAATCCCGTCGAGGTACTTGTCGGTGAGCATCCCCTGCGCGAGCGGCGAGAACACGATCGCGCCGACGCCCTCCTCGCCGAGCACGTCGAGGAGGTCCTCCTCGATCCAGCGGTTCAGCATGGAGTACGACGGCTGGTGGATGAGCAGCGGCGTGCCGAGCTCGCGCAGGATCGCCGCCGCCTCGCGGGTGCGCGCGCCCGAGTAGGACGAGATGCCGGCGTACAGCGCCTTGCCCTGGCGGACCGCCGCGTCGAGCGCGCCCATCGTCTCCTCCAGCGGCGTGTCCGGGTCGAAGCGGTGGCTGTAGAAGATGTCGACGTACTCGAGCCCCATCCGCCGCAGCGACTGGTCCAGCGAGGCGAGCAGGTACTTGCGCGAGCCCCATTCGCCGTACGGACCGGGCCACATGTCGTAGCCGGCCTTCGTGGAGATGATCAGCTCGTCACGGAACGGGCGGAAGTCGTCGCGCAGGTGGCGGCCGAAGTTCTCCTCCGCGGCGCCGTACGGGGGCCCGTAGTTGTTGGCGAGGTCGAAGTGCGTGATGCCGAGATCGAACGCCCGGCGCAGGATCGCGCGCTGATCGCCGAGCGACCGGTCGTCGCCGAAGTTGTGCCACAGCCCGAGCGAGATCGCCGGGAGCTGCAGGCCGCTGCGCCCGCAGCGGCGGTAGGGCATGCGGCCGTCGTAGCGGCCCGGGTCCGGGGCGTACGGCTCTGCCGGGGCGGCGGGGATGCGGGTCATCCAGCGGAGCGTCGCATACGACGCAAACCGCTAGCCATCATCTTGACGGAAGGCCCATCGCACCTCGTCGATGGACAGGCCGCTGGCGACGCAGGCGAGGAGCTTCATGCGCGCCGCCTGCGGCGACAGGAAGCCGGCCGGGATGATCCCGGTCTCGCGCAGGTCGCGCTCGGAGCCGGCGTAGCCGTAGGTCCCGGTGAGCACGACGCCGCGCTCGGGCCGGCAGTAGGCGACGACGGGGATGCGCTCGGCGGCGTCGGCCCACAGCTGCATGACCTCGGGCGCGAGGTGGCCCGCGCCGAGCGTGCCGATGACGACGCCGTCGGGCTCGGTCTCCAGGGCGGCGCGCGCGAGCGCCCCGTCGTCGCCGGCGCCCGTGGGGATCACGAGCACGCGCCGGTCGAGGTCGGGCGGGTCGAGCGGCGGGTTGCGCGGCAGCCGCGACCACAGCGTCGGGTGCCCCTCGGTCACGCGGCCGACCGGGCCGGTCTGCGGCGACGAGAAGGCGGTCAGCGAGGTCGTGTCGGTCTTGCGGGCGCAGCGCGCGTGGTGGATCTCGCCGCCGAAGACGACGAGCACGCCCATCCCGGCCGCCTCGGGGCTGGCGGCGACCGACACGGCGTCGAGCAGGTTGGCGGGGCCGTCGGCGCCGGGCGCGCTGGCCGGGCGGATCGCGCCCGTGAAGACGATCGGCGCCTCGGCGTCGTGGATGACGTCGCACAGCATCGCCGTCTCCTCGAGCGCGTCGGTGCCGTGCGTGACGACGACGCCCATGCCGCGGCGGGCGGCGTCGCGCGCCTCGCGGCAGATCAGCAGGATGTCGGCGAGCGTGAGGTGGGCGCTCGGGAGGTTGACGACCGTGCGCGCCTCGAGCCCGTCGCGCGAGTCGAGGCCCGGGATCGCCGCGACGAGCTGCTCGGCGTCGAGCGCGGGAGTGGCCGACGTGCCGGCGCTGCCGTTGCCCGCCATGGCGATCGTGCCGCCGGCGCCGAGGATGCGCACGCGACGGGGACCTTGCGAGGCGGTGCGGGGCGACACGGCTTCGACAGTAGTGGATCGCCGCCGCGAACCCGCCCGTCAAGGGCGCCCGGCCGGGGGCTCCGGGACGCCCGCGTCGCGGGCCTGGTCGAGGGCCGTGCACAGCTCCAGCCAGCCCGCGAACGCGCGCGGGGGCGCGCCCGGCGCCTCGAGCCTGCCGCTGATCGGGCCGGGACCGGGGTCGAGCACGACGACGACGCGGCGGGGCGACGGATCGTCCATGGGCCCGATGGTGTCCGGCGAGCGGTCGCGGCGCATCGTGGAGCCTCCACGAACCTTGCGCACCCAAGTGAGACGCCGGGATACTGCAGCCGATGGGGGCGGGACCGATGGGGGCGCTGCTGGAGCGCGACGACGAGCTCCGTGCGCTGGACGACGCCCTCGCCGCGGCGCGAGCCGGGCGGGGCGAGGACGCCCGCGTCCTCGTCGAGGGCCCCGCCGGGATCGGCAAGACTCACCTGCTGCGCGAGACGGCGGCGCGCGCCGCGGCCGACGGGACGACCGTGCTGCGCGCGACCGGGTCGGCGCTGGAGCGCGAGCTGCCGTACGGCTGCGCGGTCGCGCTGCTGGCCCGCCCGCTCGCCGCCGTCCCGCCCGAGACGCGCGAGGCGGTGCCCGGCCTGGCGCGCGCGCTGCTGGCGGGCGAGCTGCCGCCGCCCGCGGCCGACCCGACGCTGCCGCTGCTGCACGGCCTGCACACGCTCGTGCTCGCCCTCGCCGCCCGCGCGCCGGTGCTGGTCGTCGTCGACGACGCCCACGACGCCGACCCCGCCAGCCTGCGCTTCCTCGCCTACCTCGCCGCGCGCCTGGACGGGGTGCCCGTCGCCCTCGTCGTCGCCGTCCGCGCCGGCGCGCAGCCGACTGATCCCGCGGCGCTCGAGACCCTCGGCCGCGGCGCCCGGCGGGTGTCGCCGCGGGCGCTGACCCCCGCCGCGGTCGCCGCGCGCGTGCGAGCGCAGCATCCCGAGGCGACCGACGCGTTCTGCGCCGGCTGCGCCGAGGTGACCGCCGGCAACCCGCTCTACCTGACCGCGCTGCTGGACGCGATCGCCGCCGACCGGATCCCGGTCGACGACGCGGCGGCGTCGCGTCTGGCGCGCCTCGGGCTGGAGAGCGTCGCCCACGCCGCGCTCGGCCGCATCGCCGCGCTCGGACCGCAGGCCGCGGAGATGGCCCGCGCCGTGGCCGTGCTCGGCGAGGGCGTCCCGCTGCGCACCGTGGCGGCGCTGGCCGGGATCGACGACGACGAGGCCCCCGACACCGCCGACCGGCTCGCCGCCGCCGAGCTGCTCACCCCGGGCCCGGAGCCGCGGTTCTCGCACCCGATCGTGCGCGAGGCCGTGTACGAGGACCTCGGCGCGGCCCGGCGGGCTCGCGACCACCTGCGGGCCGCGGAGCTGCTGGCCGGCACATCGCCCGAGGTGGCCGCGATGCACCTGCTGCGCGCCGAGCGCAGCGGCGAGCCCTGGGCCATCGACGTGCTGCGCGAGGCGGCGGTCGCCGCCCGGCGCCGCGGCGCGCCGGAGCGGGCCGTCGCCTGCCTGCGGCGCGCCCTGGACGAGGGCCCGCCCGCCGAGCAGCGGCCGGCGCTCCTGCGCGACCTCGGCTCGGCGCTCGCGCTCGTGTTCGAGCCGGACGCCGTCGACGTGCTGCGCGAGGCGTGGGACCTCGAGGACGACCCGCCGCGGCGCAGCGGCGTCGCGCTCGAGCTCGGGCGCGCGCTGATCATGCAGGGCCGGCTCGCCGAGGGCGTGGAGGTGTGCGACCGGGCCGCCGCCGAGCCGGGCGCCGACGCCGCCGCGATCGAGCGCCTGCAGACGGAGCTGATCTCGGCGGCGCGCCTGGACCTGTCGACCCGCGCGCTGTCGCTGGAGCGCATGCAGGTGCCGCCGGCCGATCCGGAGAACCCGCTGTGGCTGGCCAACGTCGCCTACGAGCACGTGCTCGCGGGACGGCCGGCGCCCGAGGCGGCCGCCCTGGCGCGCCGGGCGCTGGGCGACGGCGCGCTGCTGGCCGCCGAGACGAGCGACTCCCCCACGCTGTACCTGGCCACGAACACGCTGACGCTGTGCGAGTGCTTCGCCGAGGTCGACGCGATCTTCGCCGCGGTGATCGAGGAGGCGCACAGCCGCGGGTCGGCGCTGGGGTTCGCGATCGCCTCCTGCTTCCGCGCCGACGCCGCCAACCGCCGCGGCGATCCGGTCGCCGCCCGCGCCCACGCGCAGGCGTCGGTCGACGCGTCGGAGGCGCACGGCTGGGCGCTGGGGCTGCCGATGGCGGTCGGGGTGCTGGTGGACGCGCTCGTCGAGCAGGGCGAGCTCGACGCGGCGCTGGAGACGCTGCGCCGCGCCCCGCTGACCGCCGGGGAGCTGCCCGACAACGTGTTCTTCATCCCGGTCCTGTTCAGCCGCGGACGGCTGCGGATCGCGCGCGGCGAGGTGCGCGAGGGCCTCGACGACGTGCTCGAGGCCGGGCGCCGCCAGGACGCCTGGCAGGCGCCGAACCCGACCGTGCTGCCGTGGCGCTCCACCGCCGCCGAGGCGCTGCTGGCGCTCGGCGAGGTCGACCGCGCCCGCGAGCTGGCCGGCCGCGAGGTCGTGCTCGCCGAGGCGTTCGGCGCGCCGCGCGCGCTCGCGGTCGCCCGGCGGGCGGCGGCGCTGGCCGCAGGCGGCGACGCGGCGATCGAGGGCCTGCGCGCCGCCCTCGCCGGCGTCACGCCCGAGCAGGCGCCGGTGGAGCGGGCGCGCTGCCTCGTCGACCTGGGTGCGGCGCTGCGGCGCGCGGGCCACCGGCGCGACGCGCGCGGGCCGCTGCGCGAGGGGCTCGACGCGGCGGTCGCCGCGGGCGCCGGCGCGCTCGCCGCGCGCGCCGACGCGGAGCTGCGCGCCACCGGCGCCCGCCCGCGCCGCAGGCGCCTGAGCGGGGCCGAGGCGCTCACGCCGTCGGAGCGCCGCGTCGCCGAGCTCGCGGCCGCCGGCCGCTCCAACCCGGAGATCGCGCAGACGCTGTTCGTCACCCGCCGCACGGTCGAGACGCACCTCACGAGCGCCTACCGCAAGCTCGACGTCAGCTCGCGCGACGAGCTCGGCGCCGCGCTCGAGTTTGCGTCGGACCCCTGACGGGCAGCCTGGCGGCGCTGTGTGGGACAGCCACGACACCGAGCTCGTCCTCTACGCGCTGATCGCCATCGGGGTCGTCGTCGGCCTCGTCGCGTGGCTGAAGGTGCACGCGTTCATCGCGCTGCTGCTGGGCGCGCTGACGATGGGCCTGCTGGCGGGCGTCGACCCGCCGAAGCTGATCGAGTCGATCACCGAGGGCGCCGGCTCCACGCTCGGCAGCGTCGGGCTCGTCCTCGCGCTGGGCACGATGCTCGGCAAGCTCCTGGCCGAGTCCGGCGGCGCGGACCGCCTCGCGGCCGCGGTGCTCGACCGCACCGGGCCGCAGCGGATCCCGTGGGCGATGGCGCTGATCGCCTACATCGTCGGCATCCCGCTGTTCTTCGAGATCGGCGTCGTGCTGCTGATCCCGATCATCTTCGTCGTCGCCCGGCGCGTGCAGCAGGCGTCCGCGGGCGAGCGCAGCGGCAACGCCTACCTGCTCGTCGGCCTGCCCGCCCTGGCCGGCCTGTCGGTGCTCCACGCGCTGCTGCCACCGCACCCCGGCCCGCTGATCGGCATCGAGGCGCTCGGCGCCGACCTCGGCATCACGATGCTCTACGGGTTCGCGATCGCGATCCCGACCGTGATCATCGCGGGCCCCGTCTTCGCCCGGTTCGCCACCCACTGGGCGCACGCCGACCCGCCGCAGGACCTCATCGACCAGGTCGCCAAGGACACCGAGAGCGACAACCCGCCGTCGGTCCCGGTCGTCGTGTTCACGATCCTGCTGCCGGTCGCGATCATGCTGCTGCGCACGCTCGCCGACGTCACGCTCGACGAGGGCGACGCGCTGCGCGACTGGGCCGACTTCATCGGCGACCCGATCATCGCGCTGCTGATCGGCGTGATCGTCGCGATGTGGACGTTCGGCCTCTCACGCGGCTTCTCGCGCGCCCAGCTCGGCGCGTTCATGGGCGAGAGCCTCGCGCCGGCCGCCGCGATCCTGCTGATCATCGGCGCGGGCGGCGCGTTCAAGCAGGTGCTGATCGACAGCGGCATCGGCGACGCGCTCGGCGAGGCGGCCGAGTCGATCGACGTGTCGCTGCTCATCCTCGGCTGGCTGATCGCCGTCCTGATCCGCGTGGCGACGGGCTCGGCGACCGTCGCGATCGTGACCGCGGCCGGCATCATGGCGCCGATCGTCCAGTCCACCGGCGCCGACGTGAACCTCGAGCTGCTCGTGCTGGCGATCGGCTCCGGCTCGGTCTTCTTCTCGCACGTCAACGACGCGGGCTTCTGGCTCATCAACCAGTACTTCGGGATGAGCGTCGCGGACACGATCAAGACGTGGTCCGTCATGGAGACGATCATCTCCGTCGTGGGGCTCGTGCTCGTGCTCGTGTTGGATCTCCTGATATGACGCAGGTCGTCATCGGCGTGGACGTCGGGACGACGAGCGCGAAGGCGACCGCGTTCGACGTCGACGGCGACGAGCACGGCCACGGGGAGCACGGCTACGAGCTATCCGACCCGGAGCCGGGCGCCGCCGTCCTCGACCCCGAGGAGATCGTCGCGGCGACGCTGCGCGCGATCTCAGACGCCGTGGCCGAGGCGGGCCGCACGAGCTGCGAGATCGCGGGCCTGTCGATCAGCAGCGCGATGCACGGGCTGACCGCGCTCGACGCCGACGGGCGCCCGCTGATGCCGCTGATGACGTGGGCCGACACCCGCGCGGTCGAGCAGGCCGAGCGGCTGCGGTCCGAGCACTTCGAGCTGCACGAGCGCACCGGCACGCCGCTGCACCCGATGGCGCCGCTGGCGAAGCTGTGCTGGCTGGGAGAGGAGCACCCCGACGTGTTCGGCGAGGCGCGTTGCTTCGCGGGCGTCAAGGCGCTCGTGCTGCGCGCGCTGACCGGCGAGCTGGTCAGCGACCACTCGATGGCGTCGGGCACCGGGCTCCTGGCGATCCGCGAGCTGGCGTGGGACCCGGAGGCGCTGTCGCTGGCCGGGATCGAGGCCGACCGCCTGCCGCGGCTCGTCCCGTCCAAGGAGGTGCTGGAGCTGACCGCCGACGTCGGGCTGCCGCGCGGGACCCCGGTGGTCGCGGGCGCGGCCGACGGGCCGCTGGCCAACCTCGGCGTCGGCGCGGTGCGGCCCGGGGTGGCGGCCTGCTCGATCGGCACGAGCGGCGCGCTGCGGGTGATGGTCGAGGCCCCGGCGACCGATCCGGCCGGCCGGGTGTTCTGCTACGCGCTGACCCCGGAGCGGTGGGCGGTCGGCGGCGCGATCAACAACGGAGGCGTGGTGCTGCAGTGGACGGGCGAGGCGCTGGCGCCCGACCTCGGCGACCACGCCGAGGAGGAGCTGATGGCGCTCGCCGGCGAGGTGCCGCCGGGCAGCGAGGGGCTGATCATGCTCCCGTACCTGCTGAGCGAGCGGGCGCCGCACTGGAGCGCGCTGCCGCGCGGCGCGTACGTGGGCCTCACGCGCGGGCACGGGCGCGGCCACCTGATCCGCGCCGCGGTCGAGGGCGTCTGCCAGCAGCTCGCGCTCGTGCTGGCGTCGGTGCGCGAGGCCGGCAACGAGGTCCGCGAGATCCGCGCCACGGGCGGCTTCGCCCGCAGCGACCTGTGGCGCCAGATCCTCGCCGACGCGCTCAGCATGGAGGTCGGCTTCCCCGCCGGGCACGAGGGATCCGGATTCGGAGCCGCGCTGCTGGGGATGGAGGCCCTCGGGGTGATCGAGTCGATCGAGCGGGCGGCCGACCTCATCGAGATCGAGGACCGCGTGGAGCCGGACGCCGAGGCGGCGCGGACGTACGCCGAGCTGCGCCCGGTGTTCGAGTCGCTGTTCGACGCGCTGACGCCCGCGTTCCGGCAGCTGCGCCGGCTCGATCCTGGCGCCTGACCCGCGGCGGCGCGCCGCGGCCCCGGGGGCCGCGACGCGCCGGCCGGCCGCTCACTCGGCGGGCGGGATGTCGTGGTTGGCCCGGAACAGGCGGTCCGGGTCGACCCGCGCCTTCACGCGCCGCAGGCGCTCGTAGGCGTCGGGCTCGAACAGGCCGGCCGGGTCGCCGGGGTTCTCGACGAAGTTCAGGTACGACGCGCGCGCCGTCCAGCGCCGCATCGCCCCCTGGACGCGCTCGGCGCGCGCCCGCATCGCCTCCGACAGCTCCGGCGAGACCGGGACGCCGCCGAGGAAGGCGAGGTAGCGGCCCAGCACGGGGCTGCGCGCGCCCTTGTGCGCGCCCGGTCGCGCGAGCTCCCCGCCGAGCTGGCGCAGCTCGGCCATCATGAACGGCGAGGCCGAGCCGGGGCCGAGCAGCTTGAGCCACTCGTCCAGCGCCTCGTCGGGCAGCTCGTCGAGCACGAACGTGGCGCCCTGGATCGGCATCGGCTCCTCGGGATCCATGTGCACGAAGCTGAGCGCCTCGGGACCGCACGGCATCCAGCCGTCCAAGATCGGCTCCAGCGCGCGCAGCGGCGCGAGCACGGCGTCGGCCGCCGCCTGGTCGCCCGTGAACGCGCCGTCGACGACGACGAACGCGCCGCCGCGCAGCGGCTCGGGCAGGTTCGGATCGTCGGGCACCGACAGCATGCGCAGCGAGGTGGTCAGCTCGTCGGGGCAGTCCAGCGTCATGTCGCGCCAGGCGGCGACGATCTCGCGGGCGCGCTCCAGCGGCCACATCATCGCGCCGGCGACGAGCGGCCCGGTGTCGAAGAGCCGCAGCTCCACCGCGGTGACGATGCCGAAGCTGCCCCCGCCGCCGCGCAGCGCCCAGTACAGGTCGGGGTCGCTGTCGGCGTCGACGCGGCGCAGCTCGCCGTCGGCGGTGACGACGTCGAGGGCGAGCACCGAGTCGGCGGCCAGGCCGTGCTTGCGCGCCAGCCAGCCGATGCCGCCGCCGAGCGCGTACCCGACGACGCTCACCTGCGGCGAGGAGCCGGCCAGCGCGGCCAGCCCGTGCTCGCCGGCGGGCATGACGACGTCACGCCACTCGCAGCCGGCGCCCGCACGAGCCCGGCGGCCGGCGGCGTCGATCTCGACGTCGCGCAGCTCGGTCATGCGCAGCAGGATCGTGTCCTGCAGCGACTCGTAGGCCGACGCGTTGTGGCCGCTGACCTGCGCGGTGACGCGCAGCCCGTGGGCCCGGGCCACCCGCACGGCGGCGACGACGTCGTCCGCGCTGTGCGGGATCACGACGGCCGTCGGCTGCTGGTCGACAGCGAGGTTCCAGGCCGCGCGAGCGGCGTCCCAGCCGTCGTCCTGCGGACCGAAGACGGGACCCTCGACGCGGCGTCGCAGCGCGTCGACGGAGGTGGCGGGGATGGTGGAGATGAAGTCGAGAGCGGTCATGGCGGCGACTCTCTCGGCGGGCGGTTGCCGGGCGCTTGCCCGCCCGGGTCGCTCGCTTGCCGCTCACTTGCCGCCGCGCGTTGGCGGCGGCGCGGGAACGGCATCATCGAGCGCTCGAGGGGGGTCCCTCGCCGCGGACGTGGTCGACATCGCCTTCGCTATCCGACGGAACGGTCGACCACCCCTGGGCGTGGGAGCCGTCGTGCACGGTATGCGTGAGCGATCGCTCCCACCCCGGAGACCGCGCCGCTTCGCGCGCCCGCGAGGCGCGCGTCGCCGCGACCGCTCACAGGCCCTCGATGATGCCGTTCTGCGCGGCCCCGAAGCACGAAGCCCGGGCGCCGGACGCAGACCCCGCCACGGCGCCGCCTACTCCGCCACGCGCTCCGGCGCCGTGTACACGTTCACCCGGCCCGCGCGCGCGAACCCGCACAGCGTGAGGCCGCGGTCGGCGGCGAGGTCGATGGCCAGCGAGGTCGGGGCGCCCACGCCGACCAGGATCGGCGCGCCCGCGACCGCCGCCTTCTGCACGAGCTCGAACGACAGGCGGCCGCTCACGCACAGGATGTGGCCGTGCAGCGGCACCAGGCCGTCGAGCAGCGCGCGGCCGATCACCTTGTCCATCGCGTTGTGGCGCCCCACGTCCTCGCGCACGATCAGCAGCTCGCCCGCGGCGTCGAACAGGCCGGTGGCGTGCATGCCCCCGGTCCGCGCGAACGACGGCTGGCGCAGGCGCTCGGGCAGGTCGGCCAACAGCGCGCGCGGCACCACCGGCCCGGGCCGCAGCGGCGGGGCGTGCACGGCCACCTCCTCGAGCGAGCCCTTGCCGCACACCCCGCACGACGACGTCGTGTAGAAGTGCCGCGCGCCCGGGTCGCGGGTCAGCGGGCCCTCGACCTCGATCGTGTTGTTGGCGAAGTCCTCGGTGAGGCCAGCGCGGCGGGGGCCGTCGATCAACCCCTCGCCGTACAGGAAGCCGAGCGCGAGCTCCTCGTCGTGGCCCGGCGTGCGCATGGTGACCGTCAGCGGCTCGCCGTCGACGCGGATCTCCAGCGGCTCCTCGACGGCCACCTCGTCGCGGCCGCCGTCGTGCGTGACGACGGCGACCATGCGCTCGTCGATCACGCCCATCCCGTTCGCCCCGCTCAGTCGCCGGCGGCCAGCGCGGGCGTTCGCGCCGGCTCCTCGGACACGGGCCGCACGTCGACCGCCATCACCTTGTACTCGGGGCACGAGGTGTTGATGTCGGCCGAGGGCCCGATCAGCAGGTTCGTGCGCACCTCCGGGAAGTGGAAGGCGGTGAACACGTTGCCGGGCTCGATCCGGTCGGTCACGTGCGCCTGGACCTCGATGCGGCCGTACGGCGAGCGCACCGACACGAGGTCGCCGTCGGAGATCCACAGCCGCGCGGCGTCGTCGGGGTGGATCTCCAGCACCTCGTGGGGCAGCAGCTCGATGTTCGCCGTGCGCCGCGTCATCGTGCCGGCGTTGTAGTGCTCCAGCCTCCGGCCGGTGACGAGGATCAGCGGGAACTCCTCGGTGGCCTCCGACCCCGGCGGGCGGTACGGCAGCGTCGCGAACCGGCCCTTGCCGCCGGGCAGCTCGAAGCGCTCGCGATAGAGGATCGGCGAGTCGGTGCCGTCCTCGGCCACCGGCCACTGCAGGCCGGTGCGCCCCAGCCGCTCGTAGGTGATGCCGGCGAAGCTCGGCGTGAGCGCGGCGATCTCGGCGAGCACGTCCTCTGGATCGGAATAGCCCATGTCGTGCCCGAGCGCCTTGGACACCGTCGTGAGGATCTCGAAGTCGGTCTTCGCGCCGCCCGGCGGGTCGATCGCCGGCATCACGAGCTGCACGCGCCGCTCGGCGTTCGTGAACGTCCCCTGCTTCTCCAGGAACGCGGCCGCCGGCAGGATCACGTCGGCGTGCTTCGTCGTCTCGGTCTCGAAGATGTCCTGGCAGACGAGGAACTCCAGCGACTCCAGCGCCTCGATCACGTGCGAGGTGTTCGGGTCGGTCTGGGCCGGGTCCTCGCCGAAGATGTACATCGCCTTCAGGTCGCCGGCGACCGCCGCGTCGAACATCTGCGGGATCGTGTAGCCCTTCTCGCGCGACAGCGGCACGCCCCAGCGCTCCTCGAAGGCGCGCGCGGTCGCCTCGTCGGACACCGGGCGGTAGTCGCTGTAGGTGTCGGGCAGCGCGCCCATGTCGGACGAGCCCTGCACGTTGTTCTGGCCGCGCAGCGGCAGCAGCGCGGAGCCCGGCCGCCCGACCTTGCCGGTCATCAGCGCCAGGTTGCAGATGAGCTGCACGACCTCCGAGCCGTACTTGTGCTCGGTGACCCCCAGGCCCCAGATGAGGCACGCCTCGCCCGCCTCGGCGTAGATGTGCGCGGCCCGCTCGATGTCGGCGGCCGGCACGCCGCTGATGCGCTCGACGTCGGCCGGCGTGTAGTCCTCCATCAGCGCCGACGCGGCCTCGAAGCCCTCGGTGCGCGACTCGATGAACGCGCGGTCGATCAGCCCGTCGCGCTGGACGACGTGCGCGAGGCCGAGCATCACCGCGGCGTTCGTGCCCGGGCGCGGCGCCAGGTGCAGCACGCCGTAGTCGGCCAGCTCGATGCGCCGCGGGTCGATCGTCACGAGCTTCATGCCGCGCAGGGCGGCCTGCTTGATGCGCGCGCCCGCGACCGGGTGCGCGGCCGTCGGATTGGCGCCGATGATGATCGCGGCGTCGGCGTGGTCGATATCGGCGAACGAGCCGGTCGCGCCCGACAGGCCGAACGACTTGCGCAGCGCGTAGGAGGTCGGCGAGTGGCAGACGCGCGAGCAGTTGTCGAGGTTGTTGGTGCCGATCGCGGCGCGCATCAGGCGCGACATCACGAAGCAGTCCTCGTTGGTGGCGCGCGACGACGCCAGGCCGGCGATCGCGTCGGGCCCGTGCTGGCCCTTGATGCGCAGCAGCTCCGAGGCGACGCGGTCGATCGCCTCCTCCCAGGTGGCGACGCGGAACTCGCCGTTCTCCTTGATGAGCGGCGCGGTCAGCCGCTCGCGGCTGCGCGTGAACTGGTGGGCGAAGCGGCCCTTCACGCACGTGTGGCCGAGGTTGGCGGGGCCGTCGAGCGCCGGGCTGATCGCCGCGATCTTCCCGCCGCGCGTGTGCGCCTCCAGGCGGCACCCGACCCCGCAGTACCCGCAGGTGGTCGTCACGGTCGTGTCGAAGCGAGCGTCGCTCATCAGGTCGTCACCTCGTGGAGGGGTTCGGGAGCGAGGTCGAGCAGGGACATCTCGGTGATCGCGCCGGTCGGGCACGTGTCGGCGCAGGCGCCGCACGACACGCAGGCCGACTCCTGGAAGCCCTGGTCCATCCCGGCCGCGATGTTGGCGTCGAAGCCGCGGCCGGTCGCGGTGAGCGCGAACGTGCCCTGCACCTCGTCGCAGGCGCGCACGCACCGCCCGCAGGAGATGCACAGCTCGTGGCGCAGCGCGAGGTAGGGATGGCGCTCGTCATGGTCCCTCTCGTGGACTCTGCCCGGCCAGCGGGTGTCCGTCACGTCGAGCTGGCGCGCGACCGCTGCCAGCTCGGTGTGCGAGGCGGGCGGCTCCGGCAGCTCGGACAGCACGAGCTCGACGACGGCGCCGGCGACGCGGCGCGCGGTGGGGTCGCGCGTGTCGACGACCATGCCCTCGCGCACCTGCGTCGTGCACGCGGGCAGCGGGCCGGGCGCGCCCTCGACGCCGACCATGCAGACGCGGCAGGCGCCGAACGGGTCCTGGCGCTCGTCGAAGCACAGCGTTGGGATCGTCTCGCCCAGCGCGCGGGCGGCGTCGAGGATCGTCGTGCCGGGCTCGACGTCGATCGGCGTGCCGTTGATCGTCAGCGAGGTCATGCGACCGCCAGCCCCAGCTCGTCGGGCCAGTGCGCGAGCAGCGACCGGATCGGCGCCGGCATGCCGCCGCCGTGGGCGCACAGCGAGCCGAGCTCGAGCGTCTCCAGCAGCTCCTCCAGCCGCTGCCGGTCGACCGGCGCGTCGGCGGCGAACATCTCGTGCGCGCGCTGCAGCCCGATCCGGCACGGGAAGCACTTGCCGCAGCTCTCGGACGCGCCGAAGTGCAGCAGGTGGCGGGCCAGCTCGCGCATGTCGGTGGTCTCGTCGAAGCCGACGATCCCGCCGTGGCCGACCATGCAGCCCTCGGCGGCGAGCGCGTCGAAGTCGAACGGGGTGTCGAGCTTGGACGCGGGCAGGATCCCGCCCAGCGGGCCGCCGATCTGCAGCGCCTTGAGCTCGTGGCCGTCGACGAGGCCGCCGGCGACGTCCTCGCACAGCTCGCGCATCGTCATCCCGAAGGGCACCTCGTAGAGGCCCGGCTTCGCGAAGCGCTCGTTGAAGCAGACGAGCTTGCTGCCCGGCGTCGCGCCGGGGCTGAGGTCGCGGTAGGCGTCGACGCCGCGGCTGGCGATGAACGGCACGTTGCAGAGCGTCTCGACGTTGTTGACCACCGTCGGCATGCCGTGCACGCCGCGCTCGGCCGGGAACGGCGGGCGGGCGGACACGGTCCCGCGCAGCCCCTGGATCGAGGCCAGCAGCGCGGTCTCCTCGCCGACGACGTAGGAGCCGGCGCCCTCGACGATCGTCACGTCGAACGAGAAGCCGCTGCCGAGGATGTCCTCGCCGAGCAGCCCCGCCTCGCGCGCCTGCGCGGCGGCGGCGTCGAGCGCCGGCTTGGACAGCGGGTACTCCGAGCGGCACAGCACGAAGCCGTGGTCGGCGCCGACGACGAACGCGGCGATCGCCATGCCCTCGAGCAGGAGCGCCGGGTTGCGCTCCATGAGCCACTTGTCGATGTAGGAGCCCGGGTCACCCTCGTCGCCGTTGGCCACGATGTACTTGCGCTCGCCCTGGGCGGCGCGCGCGAACTGCCACTTCATGCCGGCCGGGAAGCCGGCGCCGCCGCGGCCGCGGACCTGAGCCGCCTTCACGTCCTCGAGCGTCGCCTCGGGGTCGTCGCGATCGAGCGCCGCGCGCAGGCCCTCCCAGCCGCCGGGCACGGTGAGGACCGGCTCGGGCAGGAGGCTGACCGGGTCGGGCTCGGGCGCGGTGCGCTCGGCGCCGGCGAGCACCCGCTCGACCACGCCGGGGCCGGCGTCGACCACGTCGCCGACGCGCACGGCCGGCGAGCTGTGGCACAGCCCCAGGCAGACCGTCTCGGCCAGCGACGTCTCGCCGTCGGCGCTGCGCTCGCCGAGCTCGAGGCCCAGCCCCTCGCGCACCTGGTCGACGTGCGCGTCGCCGGTGGCGGCGAAGCAGGCGGTGCCGGTGCAGACGCGCACGTGACGGCGCCCGCGCGGATGGATCAGGTCGTCGTAGTAGGTGGAGACGCCGTACACCGTCGCCTCGGGCAGGCCCGAGCGCTCCGCGGCGATCCGGCGATCATCGTCGGTGATCGTCCCGTGGTCGTCCATCGCCGCCTTCAGGACCTCCAGCGCCGTGGGCGCGCCCTGCTCGTGATGGCGGCGGATCAGCTCGACGAGGTTCTTCGACATCTCTCTCCAAGCGCATGATGGACCGCCGCACGAGTCCGCGCCAAACAATCTGATGGATGATCCGATAAACGGCGTTTATCATGTTCCCTGCGATGCAGCTGCGCCAGCTCGAGTACCTCGTCGCGCTGGACCGCGAGCGCCACTTCGGCGACGCGGCGCGCGCCTGCCACGTGTCCCAGCCGGCGCTGTCGACGGCGATCCGCGCGCTCGAGCGCGAGCTGGGGCTGCCGCTCGTGCGCCGCAGCGGCCGCTTCCAGGGCTTCACCGAGGAGGGCGAGCGCGTGCTGGTGTGGGCGCGGCGCGCGCTGACCGACGTGCAGGCGCTCTCGCAGGAGGTCGACCGGCTGCGCAGCGGCATGGCGGGGACGCTGCGCCTCGGCGCGATCCCGACATCGCTGTCGGCGACGACGCTCGTCACCGGGCGCTTCCGCCACCACCACCCGCGCATGCGCGTCGAGCTGCGCTCGATGAGCTCGCGCGAGATCGCGCACGGCCTCGCCGCGGGCGACCTCGACGCCGGCCTCACCTACCTCGACAACGAGCCGCTCTCCGACGTCGACTCGCTCGGCCTGTGGCGCGAGACCTACCTCCTCGTCTCCCCCGCGAGCACGCTGCCGCCCGACACCGCCGTGGTGGGCTGGCGCGAGGCGGCGGAGATGCCGCTGTGCCTGCTGACCGAGGACATGCAGCACCGGCGCATCGTCGACGCCGCGTTCGCCGCGGCGGGCGCGCGCCCCGACGCGGTGGTCGTGACGAACTCGATCTCGACGCTCGTCGCCCACGCGCGCGCCGGCCTGGCCGCCGTCGTCGCCCAGTCGTGGCTGCGCGTGCACCCGCTCCCGTCCGGGCTGCGCGCGGTGCCGCTCGTCGAGCCGCGCGTCGAGCACGTCGTCGGCCTGGTGACCGCGGCCGGCGGGCAGCAGTCGCCGGTGGTGGCCGAGCTGCGCGGCCTGTTCCGCCCGCTGGAGCTCGACGCCGAGATGGGCGCGCCCGCCTACGCGCCCGCGCGCGCCAGCGCCGCCGCGTAGTCCTCGGGCGTGTCGATGCTCGTCACCGAGTCGAGATGCGGGTCGGCGGCCTCGAGCTCGGGGTCGGCCAGGAGCACCGGCTCGTCGAGCCACACGACGCGGCAGCGCTCCAGCAGCACGCCGGGGTCGAGGTGCATCTCGGCCACGAGCTCGCGCGCGACGCCGGCGATCGCGGTGCGGTAGGCGGCGGCCAGCGTCTGGCGGCGGCCGTAGACCATCGGCATCGCGACGTCGGCGTCGTCGAGCAGGCCGACGACGCGGCGCACGAACGCCGGGTGCAGCAGCGGCATGTCGGTCGCGGTGACGAACGCGACCGGCGCGTCCGCCCGCACCGCCTCGAGGCCGGTCGCGATCCCCTGCATCGGGCCCAGGCCCTCCTGCGGATCGTCGACCCGGCGCACCCCGTCGGGCAGCGGCGGCAGCTCCTGGCCGGGCGAGGCGACCACGACGACCGGCCCGTCGACCACCCGGCGCAGCGTGGTCGTCACGTGCGCGAGCAGGCTCGTGCCGTTCCAGTCCAGGGACGCCTTCGGGCGTCCCATGCGCGAGGAGCGACCGCCGGCCAGGACGACGCCGGCGACGGTCGGCTGGTCGGGCGCGGCCATCGGCGGGCGAATCTAGCGTCACCGGCGGCCGCGCGCGACCGGTGACCGTCAGAACAGCCCGACGATGCGGCCGTCGACGAGGTCGACGTTGTGGGCGGCCGGCTCCTTGCCCAGGCCCGGCATCTGCATGATGTCGCCGCACAGCGGCACCAGCCAGCCGGCGCCCGTGTAGGCGCGCACGTCGCGGATCGGCAGCGTGAAGCCCTCGGGGGCGTTCAGCAGGTTCGGGTCGGCCGACAGCGAGTACTGCGTCTTGGCCATGCAGATCGGCAGGTTCCCGAGCCCGTCGGCCTCGAACTGGGCGATCTTCTTCTCGGCCTCCGGGTACAGCAGCACGTCCTTGGCGCCGTACACGCGCCGGGCGACCGCCTCGATCTTGCGGACGATCGGGTCCTCGTCGCGATAGATCATGCGGAAGTCGGACGGCTTCTCGCAGGCCTCGACGACCGCCTGGGCCAGATCGGCCGCGCCCTCGCCGCCGCGCTCGAAGCCCTCGTTGAGCTCGGCCGCGTCGGCCCCGAACTCGAGCGCCTGCTCGCGCACCCACTGCAGCTCGTCGTCGACGTCGCCGGGACGGCGGTTCACCGCCACGACGCACGGCAGGCCGAACTCGCGGACGATCTCGATGTGGCGGCGCAGGTTGTGGATGCCCCGCTCCAGCGCCGCGCGGTCCTCGCCGACGCCATGGTGCTTGAGCGCCCGCACGGTGCAGACGAGCACGACCGCGCTGGGCACGAGCCCACCGACGCGGCAGACGATGTCGAAGAACTTCTCCATCCCCATGTCCGACCCGAAGCCGGACTCGGTGATGACGTACTCGCCCAGGCGCATGCCGATCAGGTCGGCGACCAGCGACGAGTTGCCGTGCGCGATGTTCGCGAACGGGCCGCAGTGCATGAGGCACGGCTGGCCCTCGATCGTCTGGATCAGGTTCGGCTTGATCGCGTCCTTGAGCATCACGGTCATCGCGCCGGCGGCCTTGAGGTCCTCGGCGGTGACCGGGGTGCCGTCGTAGGTGTAGCCGACGGTGATGCGGCCCAGCCGCGCGCGCAGGTCCTCGAGGTCGCGCGACACGGCGAGGATCGCCATGACCTCCGACGCGGCCGTGATGTCGAAGCCGGTCTCGCGCGGGTAGCCGTTGGCGCGCCCGCCGAGGCCGATCGTGATCTGGCGCAGCGCGCGGTCGTTGATGTCGACGGCCCGCCGCCACGACACCGCCAGCGGGTCGATCTGATGCGGGTTGCCGTGCAGGATCGACGCGTCGATCATCGCCGCCAGCAGGTTGTTGGCCGCGCTGATCGCGTGGATGTCGCCGGTGAAGTGGAGGTTCAGGTCCTCCATCGGCAGGACCTGGGTGTAGCCGCCGCCGGCGGCGCCGCCCTTGATGCCGAACACCGGACCCAGCGAGGGCTCGCGCAGGCACAGGACCGGCCGGCGCCCGATGTGCCCGAGACCCTGGGTGAGGCCGACGGCGGTGGTCGTCTTGCCCTCGCCGGCCTTCGTCGGGTTGATGCCCGCGACGCACACGATCTTCGCCTGCGGGCGGTCGGACAGCCGGTCCAGCGCGCCCAGCGTGATCTTCGCCTTGTAGCGACCGTACGGCTCGACCTCCTCGGGCAGCAGCCCAAGCTCTTCGGCGATGTCGTCGATCGGCTGGAGTACCGCCTCCTGGGCGATCTCCAGGTTGCTCTTCATCTGCAGCCCTCGCTCCATGTCAGGAATCCTGAAACACCGCGGGTGGGGGCGACCCCGCCCGATGGGCCGGTCTTCCCTCACCCAACGGACAGGCTACGGGCGTCAGCGCAGCCCGCGCAGGGCGATCGCGCCGCCGGTGGCGGCCGCGAAGATCGCGATCGCCATGGGCAGCGCGCTCTCCCCCGCGACCCCCGCCACGGGCGCCAGCAGCGCGCCCAGGCCGAACGCGGCGAGCCCCAGCAAGCCCGACGCGCTGCCCGCCATGTCGGGGTGGTCGGCCATCGCGAGCGCGGTCGCGTTGGGCACGAGCACGCCGGTCGCCGACACGACCAGGAACAGGCCGGCGAGCAGCGGCGCGAGGCCGAGGCCGGCGACCACGGCCGCGAGCACGAGCGCGCCGCCGGCGACCTGCATCGCCTGCCCGCCGCCCAGCAGCGCCGGCGCGCCAACGCGGGCGACGAGCAGCCGGCCGATCCAGCTCGCGGCGATGAGGCCGCTGGCGTTGACGCCGAAGACGATCGCGAACACCGTGGGCGACAGCCCGTGCAGGTCCTCGAGCACGAACGGCGAGCCGGCGATGTAGACCGCCATCGCCGCGAACGACAGCCCGCACGCCAGGCTCAGCCCGACGAAGCGGCGGTCGCGGACGAGCGTGGCGATCGCGTGGCCCGTCTGGGCCAGGCCGCCGCCGTGCCGCTCCGCCGGCGGCAGCGTCTCCGGGATCCCGCGCCACGTGCCCAGCCACAGCACGAGGCCGAGGCCGGCGAGCACGACGAAGATCGCCCGCCAGTCGCCGACCTCGAGGATCGCGCCGCCGAGGCTGGGCGCGAGGATCGGCGCGACCCCGCTGATCACGGTGAGGATCGCGAACTCGCGCGCGGCGTGCGTGGGGTCGTCGTGGCGGTCGCGCACGATCGCGCGGGCGATCGCGATGCCGGCCGCGCCGGCCAGCCCCTGGACGAGGCGCAGCACGAGCAGGATCACGATGTTCGGCGCGACCGCGCACAGCAGCGAGCTGAGCGTGAACAGGCCGACGCCGGCCAGCAGCGGGCCGCGCCGCCCGCGGGCGTCGCTGATCGGGCCGGCGACGATCTGGCCGGCGGCCAGGCCCGCCAGGCAGACGCTGATCGTCGCCTGGGCCGCCCACGCGGGCGTCGACAGGTCGTCGCTCAGCTCGGGCAGCCCGGGCAGGTACATGTCCATGCACAGCGGGCCGAAGGCGCTCAGCCCGCCGAGCACGGCGAAGACCAGCGGGGAGCTGACCCGCCGCCGATCGACCGACCGCACGACGGTCTCCTCGCTCACGGCGGCGGACGATAGCCGCGCGGGTCAGCGCAGGGGGACGCCGGTGACCGTGGCCCAGCCGGCGAGGAACGCGGACACGTCGTCGCGCGGGCGGTCCGACGGCCGCGTGCAGTCGACCGAGCGGAAGCGGCGCACGCCGGGCGGCAGCGTCGTCGCGAGCACCGTGCGCAGCAGGCCGCGCGGGCCGCCGCGCGAGCACGACGGCGTGTTGATGTTCGTGACCGTCCCCGGCCGCAGCGCGTCGCGGTGGGCGTCGAACCAGCGCATCGTCATCCGCAGCGCCGCGCCGAACTCGGTGCCCCCGCGGGTGCGCCGGCCCTGGCTGGTGACGACGGCGGGCAGCCCGCGGCGGGCGGCGTACCGCGCGGCGCCCACGGTGCCCGACACCTCGGTCGCGATCGGGCCGAGGTTGGCGCCGTCGTTGATGCCGGACATGACGAGGTCGGGGCGGTGGCGGCGAAGCGCGTAGCGGACGGCCGCGGCGGGGGTGCCGCGGACGGCCACCGCCGGCAGGCCGCTGCGCGTGCGCGTGCGGAACGCGCGCAGGCGGCCGCGCGTCATGCGGTCGGCGGTCCCGCTCTGGTTCGTCGCGGGCGCGACGATCGTCACGCGCACCCCCGCCCGGCGCAGCAGGCCGCGGGCGAGCGTGTCGATGCCCTCGGCGCGGACGCCGTCGTCGTTGGTGACGAGCACGTGCAGCGAGGCCGCGGGCGCAGCGGCGGGCGCGACGACGGCGGTGGCCGCCGCCAGGGCCGCGGCCACCGTCAGCGCGGCGACGATTCCGTGAGCCGATCGGGGGAAAACCGGGGTGATGATCCGTCGTGTCATACCCGTCGTCACCGCCACGATCGCAGGCGCGGCCGCGCTGGCGCCGGCCGCCCCGGCGGCGATCTTCGGCACGAACCCGCTGGCCATCTCCGTCGATCCGGGGCTGGGCGCGCCGAACGGGCCGTCGGGCAACCCGGCCGTCTCGGGCGACGACCGCAAGACGCGGCTCGCCGCGTTCGACTCCGCGGCCGACAACCTGGTCCCCGGCGACACGAACGGACAGACCGACGTGTTCGTGTGGAGCCGCCCGTCGGGCGCCGCCGGCCTGCGGCTGAGCGACCCCGGCGCCGGCCGGCTGACGCGCGTGAGCGTGTCGAGCGCGGGCGCGCAGGCCGACGGGGCGTCGACGAACCCGTCGCTCGACGGCTCCACGCGCCACCGCCCGCACTGCGTCGCGTTCCAGTCGACGGCCACGAACCTGGCCGCGGGCGACGGCGACCCGGCGTCGGACGTCTTCGTGCGCAACCTGCGCACGAACCGCACCGTCCTCGTGTCGCGCGGGATCGGCCCGGACGCGACCAACCCGTCGATCGACGGCGCCTGCCGCACGGTCGCCTTCGAGGCCGGCGGCAGCATCTACCGCGCCCGCGTGGCGGGCGGCGCGCCGCGCCGGATCGCCGCCGGGTCGGACCCCGACGTCGCGCTCGACGGCTCCGCGCTCGTGTGGGTGCGCGGCGGCGGCGTCTTCATCCGGCGCAAGGGCCACGTGGACCGCGTCGGCCCCGGCGCCAACCCGACGGTCGGCGACAACGACTCGGGCATGTGGGCGGTCAGCTTCGACACCACCGCGCGCCTGGCCGGAAACGACCGCAGCGGCGGCCGCGACGTGTACATGCGGCTGATGCGCGCCGACGGCGGACCGCGCGGGACCGACCTCATCTCGGCCACCCGCCGCGGCGGCGCCAGCCTGGGCGGCGACAGCTTCAACGGCGGCGTCACCGCCTACGCCGGGACCCGCGGCATCGTCGTGTTCGTCAACCAGCGCGGCGGCGCGTCCGACCTCTACTACCGCAACAACCACACCGGCAACATCGACGACCTGGCGCACGCGCCGATCTCGAGCCCGATCGCGAGCGTCGTGACGAGCGCCCGCGCGAACTTCGTCGCGTTCACGTCGACGGCGGCGTTCGTCGGGCCGACCGGCGGGCAGCAGGCGGTCTTCTTCAAGCACCTGGTCGACGGCGAGCCGGTCTGACCGCGGACGGGCCGTCACCGGCCCGATGCCGCTGCGGTAGCGTCGCGCTCTCGACGGACTGACGGAGGCAGCGCATGCTGCGGGTGTGGGCATGGCCGGACGGCGCATCCCGCGCGGGGCGTTCGTCAAGCGCCAGGTGCTGACCGGGGAGGCCGCGGCGGCGCAATCGGAGACGTCGGTCAACGCGGTGCCGCCGAAGGGGCAGAACATCGTCAGCGCGGTGACCCAGGTGCGCAACCGCGCCGGCCGGGTGGCGCGCACGCTGAACGGCAGCATCGAGGGCGGGCCGGTGATGATCTCCAGCGCCGTCGGCGGGTCGGCCGCCGGGATCCTCGTGACGGCGCCCAAGCAGACGCCACGGGGCACGACGATCGTCGTGTGGACGCTGTTCCGCCGCGGCGCCGGCAACGACACCGGGTGAGCGGCGCTCACACCTTGCCGCGCGTCCGCGCGACCTCGACGACGCGCTCGATGCCCAGGCCGTAGGCGGCCTGGCGCATCGGCGTGCCCCAGCGCTCCGCGCGCTCGGCGACCTCGCCGTGCGCGCGGCGCAGGACGCGCGCGAGGCGCTCGTGCACCTCGCGCTCGTCCCAGCGGAAGTGCTGCAGGTTCTGGACCCACTCGAAGTAGGACACGATCACGCCGCCGGCGTTGGCGAGCACGTCCGGGACGACGTGGACCCCGCGGTCGTGCAGGATCGCGTCGGCCTTCGGCGTGGTGGGGCTGTTGGCGCCCTCGAGCAGCAGCCGGCAGCGCAGGCGGTCGGCGTTGCCGGCGTGGATCATGCCGCCGAGCGCGGCCGGGACGAGCACCTCGCACTCCAGCGCGAGCAGGTCGCCGGGGTCGATCGGCTCGACGCCCGGGAGCTCCGCGAGCCGCCCGCCGGCCCGCAGGTGGCGATGCAGCGCGTCGGGATCGAGGCCCTGCTCGGCGTGCACGGCGCCGTGCTCGTCGGCGACCCCGACGATCCGGCAGCCGTGGCGGCCGTGCGCGATGCGCGCCGCCGCCGAGCCGACGTTCCCGAAGCCCTGCACGACCATCCGCGCGCCCTCGAGCTCCAGCCCGATCGCCGGCGCGGCGTCGCCGAGGACGTCGATCAGCCCGCGGCCGGTCGCGGTCTCGCGCCCGAAGGAGCCGCCCAGCGAGAGCGGCTTGCCGGTGACGACGGCCGGGGCGTCGCCGTGGAGCTTGCCCCACTCGTCCATGATCCAGGCCATCACCTGGGCGTCCGTGTTGACGTCGGGCGCCGCGATGTCGCGCTGCGGGCCGATCGTCTCGTCGAGCTTGTCGACGAGCTGGCGGGTGATCCGCTCGAGCTGGCCGGCGTCGAGGTCGCCGGCCGGGCAGTCGACGCCGCCCTTGGCCCCGCCGAACGGGATGCCGACGAGCGCGGTCTTCCAGGTCATCAGGGCGGCGAGCGCGCGCACCTCGTGCAGGTCGACCCGCGGGTGGTAGCGCAGCCCGCCCTTGTACGGGCCGCGCGCGCCGTTGTGCTGGACCCGGTAGCCGTGGAAGACACGGCAGGCGCCGTCGTGCATCCGCAGCGGGATCTGCACCTTCACCTCGCGATAGGGCGTGCGGAAGACCTCGCGCAGGTCGTCGGCCAGCCCGAGGCGGTCGGCGGCGGCGTCGAAGTGGTGGTTGACGATCTCGTAGTCGGAGAGATCGACGGACGCCGCCGGCGCGGCGGGCTGCGCGAGCTCGGTCATGACCGCCTGCCGCTACCCGCGCAGCGCGCTTCCAAGCGTTGCGCACCCCGCAACGATGTAGGGTCTCGCCCGCCGTGCCCGAGCTGCGTGACCTGCGATCCGTCGCCGTCCTGGCCGAGGAGCTGCACTTCGGGCGCGCCGCCGGCCGGCTGGGCGTGACCTCGTCGGCGCTGAGCCGCCGCGTGCGGGCGGTGGAGCAGGAGCTCGGCGTGGCCCTGTTCACGCGCACGAGCCGGCGCGTGGAGCTGACCGAGGCCGGGCACGAGCTCGCGACCCGCCTGCCGGCCGCGCTGCGCCAGCTCGACCGTGCCCTGGCCGCCGCCCGAGGCCCCTCGGACGGCGGCTGGCAGGTGTGACGGGCGCGTGCGCCCCGATCAGCCGCTGCCGGCGATGTCGAACGAGATGATCGTCGGCGGCGCCTCGGCCGCGTAGTTGGCCACGTCGGCGGCCACCGCCTGACCCTCGGGGCTGCCCATCGCGGCGCCCGCGGCCGCGGCGTCGTCGAAGACCGCCTCGAACACGCAGAAGTACGGGCTGTCGCCCTGCGGGGCGGCCACGTCGAACGCGTAGCTGTACGAGCGCATGCCCGGCAGCTTCTGGGCCAGCGGGATGTGCGTGTTCGCGTAGTAGTCCCGGAACTTGGCCGGGTCGGGCGGCGGCGGGTACAGGACCAGGATCTTGTGCATCTCGCGATCCTCTCAGGCCAGGGCGGCGGCGTCGCGGTCCGTGGCGTGGCGGGCGATGAACGCGGCGGCCCGCTCGGGGGTCGCCACGGCCTGCCACTGCCGGTCGGGCCGGTTGAAGTTGCGCGTGTACTCGTCGCACAGCGCCTTGCTCTGCGCCATGGTCATGAGCACCTCGACCATGTGCGGCTGCGGGTTGAGGATCAGGTTCGTCCAGTCCGAGACGCCGTGGACGAACGCCTCGCGCTCGCGCGCCACGCGCCGGCAGAACTGCTCGTCGAAGCCGTAGTCGTCGACGATCGCCTGCCCGATCACCCAGGCCGAGTAGGAGGCCGAGTTCGCGCCCTGGCCGTTGACGGGGTCGACGACGCAGTGCACGTCGCCGACGGCGATCGCGTACGTGCCGCTGGGCAGGCGCACGTAGTCCTCGCGGACGACGGGCGTGAGGGCGCCCTGGATGAGGTCGTCGGGGCCCTGGAGGCCGAACGCGTCGACGTCGATGCGCTCGTAGAGGGCCGGGTAGTGGCGCTCGACGAGCTCGAGGACGGTGCGGTCGTAGGCGGCCGGGTCGTCCTCGTAGCGCAGGTCGACGAGGCGCTCGAGCTCCCCGCCGGGGATGTTCTCGAACAGCAGCGCGGTCGCGAACCCCTGCTTGGAGAAGATCGGCAGCTCGAGCAGCTCGCCGTGGCCGAGCGACATGTGGACGCCGACGCCCTTGGGCTCGCTGTAGGCGATGCCCTGGTAGATGCCGGCCGAGAGGCGCCGCTGCGGGCGGTCGTAGGGGGACTTGTCGGCGCGCCGCGGGAACAGCTCGGCGATCGGCCCGCGGCCGGCGGCGATCACCATCAGGTCGTGGTTGCGGCTGAGGCGCTCGATCTCGGCGACGTCGACCGGCGCGACCACGAGCTCGCCGCCGCGGTCCTGGTAGTCGCCCATCAGCCGCGGCAGGTACAGGCGGTAGTCGATGATCGACGACGGGTGGTCGAAGTCGCCGCGGAAGCGCATCGGCTCCGGCGTCCCGACGATCGAGTGCTGGTGGCAGACGTAGCCGTACTCGCTCGCGTCCCAGTGATGGACGCCGAGCGCGCGCTCGCGCTCCAGCGTGTGGTGGTGGTGGGCGACGGTGTTCAGCAGCCGCCCGTCGGCGACCTGCTCGGCCGACTTGTCGGTGTAGATCGTCACCGGGATGTCGTGCTGGCGCAGGAACAGCCCCAGGTGCAGGCCGGCTACCCCGCTGCCGACGATGCCGATGCTCGTCATGCTCTCGCTCCTCCTCGCCCCGCGGACATGGGGGGCGCTCGATCTCCGGGGCGGACGCTACGGCGTGCACGCACCCGGGATCAACTTCGTGGCGCGCCTCATTGCGTTGCGCGGGGCGCAACGGTCGCGGCTCAGCGCGACTGCGACTCGCGCACGTACGTGAGCACCGCCTGCACGCGACGGTGCTCGGTGGGGCTGTTGTCGAGCCCCAGCTTCTGGAAGATGTTCGTGACGTGCTTCTCGACGGCCGCCTGCGTGACGGCCAGCTCCTCGGCGATGCCGCGGTTGGACTTGCCCTCGGCCATCGCGGCGAGCACGTCGCGCTCGCGGGCGCTGAGCTGGTCGAGCGGGCCGCCCGGACGGCGGCGCCCCAGCATCCGCCCGACGACCTCGGGATCGAGCGCGCTGCCGCCCGCGGCGACGCGCTCGACCGCGTCGATGAACGCCGACACGTCGCCGACGCGCTCCTTCAGCAGGTAGCCGACGCCCTGGGCGCGGTCGCCGATGAGGTCGAGCGCGTACTGCTGCTCGTAGAACTGCGACAGGACGAGCACGCCGATGTCCGGGTGCGTCCGGCGCAGCTCGAGCGCGGCCCGCAGCCCGTCGTCGTCGTGGCCGGGCGGCATCTGCACGTCGACGATCACGACGTCGGGGCGGTGGGCGAGCGCGCGGCGCAGGAGGTCGACGGCGTCGCCGGCCTGCGCGACCACGTCGACGCCCGCCTCGCGCAGCAGCCGGACGATGCCCTCGCGCAGCAGCACGTCGTCCTCGCCGACCACGACGCGCAGCGGTGCCATGTCCGGCAGCCTAGTGGCGGGGTGGGCGTCCTGGGTCCTAGTCACCGACGAGCATCTGTCGCAGCGCGTCGCCGGCCAGCTCGTCCTTGGGCAGGAACCCGACCGCGCCGGAGCGGCTGATGGCCGTCCCGTCGGCCGCGGCGGGGTCGGTGGAGGTCAGCACGACGCGCGGGGCCCGGTCCATCCGGCTCAGCCGCCCGGCGAGCTCGATCCCGTCGCCGTCGGGCAGCCCGACGTCGACGAGGACCGCGTCGGGACGCAGCGACTCGGCGGCGGCCAGCGCCTCGGCGACCGTGCCCACGTCGGCGACGACGACGAGATCCTGGACCGTCAGCAGGCGGCGGATCAGGTCGCGGAACGCGACGTCGTCGTCGACGATCACGACGGAGCGAGGCACGGCGCTCACCTTGCCACCATCGCGGAGCCGTCGACGTAGGGAAAACCCGACATCGAACTCGGGCACGCGGGTCTTTCCCGGGGTTCGCGCAGGCCCGAGGATGGCGCCATGCCACTCGCCGCCCTTCCCAGCACTCCGCCGGCGCCGCCGCGCGGACCCGTGCCGGCGGGCGGCGCGACCGTCCTCCCGTTCCCCCGCCGGCGCCCGGCGAGCGCGCGCCCGCCGCGCCCCACGCGCGTGCTCGTCGTGGCGCACCGGCCGCTCATCCGCGCCAGCCTACGCGCCCTCCTCGACGGCCAGCACCACCTGGAGGTCGTCGGCGACGCCGGCTTCGACCACGATCCGGCCGCGTGGGCGCGGGCCCTGCGCCCCGACGTCGCGGTCGTCGTGGCGGACGGCGCGGGCGCGCCGCTCGCGTCCGCGCGCCGGTTCGCCGCCGCCGCCGCCGGCGCGGTCGCCGGCGTGCTGGTCGTGACGGACGACGGCGCCGGGGACGTCGCCGTCGCCCCCGGCGGCGGCGTGATCGGACTGCTGTCCAGCGACGCCGGACCGCACGAGCTCACGCGCGCGGTCGAGATGGTCGCTCGCGGCCGCGTCGTCCTCGCCCCCACCCTCCCGACCCCGACCTAGGACGCAACCATGGAGCTCCGACATCTGCGGTACTTCGTCGCCGTCGCCGAGGACCTGCACTTCCGGCGGGCGGCCGAGCGGCTGCACGTGGCCCAGCCGGCGGTCAGCGAGCAGATCCGCAAGCTCGAGACCGAGCTGGGCGTGCGGCTGTTCGACCGCACCCCGCGCAGCGTGCGCCTGACCGAGGCCGGCGCCGTGATGCTCGAGGAGGCGCGGCGCGTCCTGCGCCAGGCCGAGATGGCCGCGCTCGCCGCGCGCAACGCCGGCGCGCAGGCGCAGATGCCATTGCGGATCGGCTACGTCGCCGACGCGCTGCCCGCGATCGTGCCGCGGACCCTGCGCCACCTCGTGGCCGCCGCGCCCGCGGTCCAGATGCGTCTCGAGACCGGCGCCGCGTCGCGCCTCATCGACGAGGTCCGCGGCGGCGGGCTGGACGTCGCCGTCGTCGGGCTCCCGGCGCCCACCTCGGGGCTGCGCGTCACCCCGCTGGGCACCGAGCCGCTCGTCGCCGTCCTGCCCGCGGCCGACCCCCGCACCAACGACGGCCCGCTCGAGCTGCGGCGGCTCGCGCTCGAGCGCGTCGTCGTGCCGCCGCGCGACGCCAACCCGGCGCTGCACAGCGCGATCGTCTCGCTGTGCCACGGCGCCGGCCTGAGCCCGACGCTGATCGAGGCGGCCGAGCCGCGCATCGACCTCGTGCTCATGATGGTCGCCGCCGGGGCCGGCGCCGCGCTCCTGCCCGCCTCGGTGGCCCGGCAGCACGCGCTGCCCGGCCTGCGCACGGTCGAGCTCGACGGCGACGCCGGCGGGTTCGCGTCGGCGGTCGTGAGCGACCTCGACAGCGAGCGCCTGGCCACGCGGACGTTCCTGCGGGCGCTGGAGCACGTCGCCCGCCGCAGCGAGCGCCCGGCGCTCGCGCCGGTCGCCGCCTGACCGGGCGCTACGCCGCGGACGCGTCGCGCTCGTCGGGCCGTCCGGTCATGCGCCCAGTCAAGGCCGCCCCTCACGCGCGCGCGACATGCATGGGGCATCGATCGATCGCCGCTGCTTGTTGCCGAACGCGTTCCAGCCCGGAGACTGGGCCCATGACTGCGATCGAGCCAACCGAGATGGAGATGGTGGCCGGGACCCATCGGGCGCTCGGCATGCTGAGCGGCCGCTGGGCGGTCGACGTCCTGTACCTGCTCGCCGCGGGCCGCCGTCGCTACAGCGAGGTCTACTACGAGGTCGGAGAGGTCTCCAAGAAGGCCCTCACGACGACCCTGCGCCGCCTGGAGCGCGACGGCCTCGTCGCCCGGCACGTGACGTCGCACTCCCCGCTGCGGGTCGAGTACTCGCTCACGCCGCTGGGCTGGAGCCTCACCGAGCCGCTGATGACCCTCTACGAGTGGTCCGCCCAGCACCTCGACGACGAGGCGCCGGGCGAACCGGAGCGTCAGCTGATGGCGGCGTGACGCCGCTCCGCTACGCCGCCGCCCGGCGCATGCCGCGGATCCCGACCCACAGGCCGGCCGCCGCGACGCCGAGCGCCGCCAGCGCGCCGTACAGCACGGTCGTGTCCCCGACCGTCCCGGCGAACAGCGTGCGCTCGGCGTCGACGACGTACGTGAGCGGGTTGAGGTCCGCCATGACGCGCAGCCAGCCGGGGCCGCCGTCGAGCGGCAGCAGCATCCCCGACAGCAGCATCAGCGGGAACAGCAGGGTCTGCTGGACGGTCCAGAAGATCCAGTCCCGCTCCCTGACCGCCAGCGCCAGCGCGTAGGACAGCGAGCCGAGGCCGACGCCGAACGCCGCCAGGATCACGAGCCCGATCAGCCCGGCCGGCGACGGATCGAACCCGAACGGGGCGACGACCGCGACGATCAGCGCCGCCTGCGCGAACACCGGCACGATCTCCTTCAGCGCGCGGCCCATCAGGAGCGCCGGGCGCGACAGCGGGGTGACGAGCATCCGCTCGTGCGAGCCGGTGTGGATCTCCTGGCTCAGGTTGGCGCCGGTGGTGGAGGCGCCGAACAGCGCCGACATCACGAGGATGCCGGGCACGAACCACTGCAGCGACGCGGCCTCGCCCAGGCCGCTGACGCTCACCAGCAGCGGCCCGAACAGCGCCAGGAAGAACAGCGGTTGGACGAGTCTGAACAGGACCGAGAACGGCTCGCTCAGCAGCGGGCGCAGCTCGCGGTGCAGCACGAGCCGCGTGTCGTGGATCACGGCGGTGCTCATCGCGCGGCCTCCGGGGTCGCGGGGGTGGACTCGCTCTCGCGCAGGCTGCGGCCGGTGAGCGCGAGGAACACGTCGTCGAGGGTGGGCCGGCGCACCTCGGCGCTGCGCACGATCACGCTGCCGGCGTCGAGCGCGCGCAGCAGGTCGGGCAGCAGGGCGGCGCCGTCGGCGACGCGCAGGCTGACCGACGTCGAGCCGACGTCGGCGCCGCGCACGTCGCCGAGCTGACGCGCGATCCGCGCGACCCGCTCGCCGTCGTGCTCGCCGAGCGTCCCGATGACGATGCGGTCGCCGGCCAGCTCGGCCTTCAGGGCGGCCGGCGTGTCGTCGGCGATGACCCGGCCGTGGTCCATGACGAGGACGCGCTCGGCCATCGTGTCGGCCTCGTCGAGGTGGTGGGTCGTGAGGAAGATCGTCATCCCGTGCTCGGCGCGCAGCCGCAGGATGTGCTCCCACAGGTTCGCCCGGCTGTGGGGGTCCAGCCCGGTCGACGGCTCGTCGAGGAACAGCAGCCGCGGCCGGTGCACGAGCCCGAGCGCCACGTCCAGGCGGCGGCGCTGACCGCCGGAGAGCGTGCTGACCTTGCGGCCGGCGAGTTCCTCGAGGTCGAGCGCCGCGAGCAGCGCGCCGGCGCGCCGGCGCGCCTCGGCGCCGCTCAGCCCGTACGCGCGGCCCTGCACGAGGAGCTCGTCGCGGACGCGCTGGTTGTGGGCGGCGCCGTTGCCCTGGCCGACGTAGCCGATCGCGCGCCGCACCGCCGCCGGGTCGGCGACGACGTCGTGGCCGGCGACCGTCGCGCGCCCCGAGGTCGGCGCCAGCAGCGTGGTGAGCATCCGCAGGCTCGTGCTCTTCCCGGCGCCGTTGGGCCCGAGGAACGCGACGAGCTCGCCGTCGGCGACGTCGAGGTCGAGCCCGCGGACGGCCTCGACCACCTGCGATCCGGAGGTGAAGCGGCGGGTGAGCCCGCGCGCGGAGATCGCGAGCGCCGGGGGCGCGGCGGCCGGCCGGCCGGCGGCCGCAGGGGGCGCCTGGAGGAGGGCGTGGCTGGTCATGGGCGCCATCGTCGGCAAGCTTTAGGACACATCCTGTCCGCAACGATCGGGACCCTGTGCGCCATGTCCGATCCGACGTCCCGCATGCTGCGGCTGCTCACGCTGCTGCAGACCCACCGCTTCTGGCCCGGCGCGGAGCTGGCCGACCGGCTCGGCGTCAGCCAGCGCACGCTGCGGCGCGACATCGACCGCCTGCGCGAGCTCGGCTACCCGGTCGCGGCCGCGCGGGGGACGGCGGGCGGCTACCAGCTGCAGGCCGGGTCGGACCTGCCGCCGCTCGTGCTCGACGACGACGAGGCCGTGGCGATCGCGGTCGGCCTGCGCACGGCCGCGGGCGGATCGGTGGACGGCATCGAGGAGACGTCGGTGCGCGCCCTCGCCAAGCTCGAGCAGGTGCTGCCCAAGCGCCTGCGGCGGCAGGTCAACGCGCTGCAGAGCTACACGGTGCCGCTGACGTTCGCCCGCCACCACCCGGTGGACCCGGAGGCGCTGACCGTGATCGCGCAGGCCTGCCGCGACAACGAGCGCCTCCAGTTCGAGTACCGCCGCCGCAACGGCGAGGAGGCCACCCGCGCGGTCGAGCCGCACCGGCTCGTGTCGGTCGGCCAGCGCTGGTACCTCGTCGCCTGGGACACCCACCGCCAGGACTGGCGCACGTTCCGCGTCGACCGGCTCACCGCGCCGCGCACGTCGGGCGCGCGCTTCTTCCCGCGCACGCTGCCCGCGCCGGACGCGGCCACGTTCGTGCGCCGGTCGCTGGACCAGCAGCCGCGCACGTACACGGCGGAGCTGACCGTCGCCGCGCCCGCCGACGCCGTCAACGAGCAGGTCCACTGGGTCGGCGGGCGCGCCGAGGCGATCGACGGCGAGCGCTGTCGCGTGTGCTTCCGCGGCGACTCGCTGGCCTGGCTGTGCGCGTGCGTGGCGATGCTCGAGTGGGAGTTCGAGCTGCACGGCCCGCCCGAGCTCGCCGCGCGGCTGCACGAGGTCGCGGGCCGGATCGGCCGCGGCGCGCCCGCGGCCTGAACCGCGCTACTCGCGCATCCCGGCCCCCGCGGCCAGGGGCGCCCGCGCCGCGATCGCGGCCGGCACGAGCATCCCGGCCAGCCCCAGCGCGGCGGCCCCGGCGAGGATCGCGCCGACCTCGCCCGGCGGGACGACCAGGCCGCCCGCCGACGGGTCGGCGCCCACGCCCGCCATCGACACCGCGACGACGGCGACGCCGCCGGCGACGCCGACCAGCGCCACCGTGAGCGCCTCGAGCGTCAGGGCGCGCAGCACCTGGCGGCGGGTCGCGCCGGCCAGCCGCGCGAGCGCGAGCTCCCGGCGGCGCTCGGCGGCGGCCAGCGTGCCGCTGTTGACGACCGACATCGCGGCCAACAGCGTCATCAGCGCGATCACCACCCACTGCGCCCGGGCGTCGTCGGCGCCCGCGGCGCGCACGCCGGCCAGGTACCCGGCGCGGTCGAGCGCGACCGCGGACGCGTCGGCGTGCGCCAGGCGCTCCACGCCGCGCGCGACGCGCGCCTCCTCGCCCGGCCGGGCGGCGACGAACACCGTGTCGTCGACGGCGGCGGTGGCGTGGGCGAGCGCGACCTCGTGGTCGAGCACGACGTCGCCCAGCCCGTCGGCGCGGTCGTAGATCGCCACGACGCGCAGCCGCGCGGGCGTCGCGTCGGCCAGGCGCGCGTCGAGCACGTCGCCCACCTCGACGCGGTCGCGGGCGAGGTCGTCGCTGACCGCCACGTCGTGGCCGCCGACCGCCTCGAGCGAGCCGGCCAGCACGCGGAGGTGGAGCGCGCCGCGCGCGTGCTCGGGGTCGAGGCCGGCCGCGGTCCACGGCTCGTCCTCGTTCCCGAGCCCGTCGTCGAGCAGCGCGACCTCGGTCGACACGACGCCGGCGGCCGCGTCGACGCCGGGCAGCACGCGCGCCTCGCGCGCCAGCGACGGCGGCAGCCCGGCCGGGGACGCGGGCACGAGCACCGCGGTCGCGGCGGTGCGCTGCGCGGTCACCTCGCGCGTGCGCTCCTGCGTCGTGGAGAGCGTGAGCGACTGCGTGGCGGCGATCGCGATGACCAGCGCGATCGCGGCGGCCACCGCGCCGGTGCGCCGGCGCCCGGTGGCCAGCGCCGCCCCGGCCAGGAACGCCGCGCCGCCGCCCGCGCGCCGCAGCGGCGCGCCCAGGAGCCCGGCGGGCCCGCCGAGCGCGATCGGCGCCAGGAACGCGAGCGCAAGCGCGAACGTGAACGCGAACAGCCCCGAGAACTCGACCCCGTGCGACCCCAGCACGATGAGCAGCGCGATCCCGCCGCCGGCGGCGGTCAGGCCGAGCAGCAGCCGCACGAGCGACGGGCGGCGGGGCGGCACGGCCGCCTCGACGAGCGCCGCGCCCGGGCGCACGGCGAGCGCCCGGCGCACCGCGACGAGCGAGGCGAGCACGGCGACGACGGCGCCGGTGGCGATCGCGGTCGCGTCGGGGATCCAGTGGCGGTCGATGCGGAAGCCGTCCGGCGCCAGGCCCACGTCGGTCAGGACCGCGGCGGCCGGATCGGCGAGCAGCGTGGCGGCCGCGCAGCCGGCGACGCCGGCGACGAGCCCGACGACCGCGACCTCGCCGATGAGCAGCCGCCGCACCTGGCCGGGCGTGGCGCCCACGGCGCGCAGCACCGCGAGCTCCCGCCGGCGCCGCTCGACGACGAACGCGAGCGTGCCGGCGACGACGAACACCGCGATCGCCGTCGTCATGCCGCCGCTCGACGCGACGACGGCCACGAGCGCCTCGCGCTCGTACGCGCGCGGGTCCCCGGGGTCGGCGGCGCTCGCGTGGCGGTGGTCGAGCACCTGGGCGTCCGGAGCCGCCGCGGCGGCGACCTGCTCGCGCAGCTCGCCCGTCGCCCGCCCGTCGTCGGCGACGACGGCGATCGCGTCGAACCCGGGCTCGCGGCCGGCGAGCGCCTGGGCCTGGCCGGCGGTCACGAAGGCCGCGCTCTGGCGCGCCTCCTGATCCGCGGACGCGGCGGCGACGCCGGTCACCGTCAGCGTCCGCGTGCCGGCCGGCGTGACGACGCGCACGCGATCGCCGGTCGCGAACCCGCCGGCGCGGGCCAGGCGCGCGTCGAGCACGATCTCGCCCGCGCGGCGCGGGGGGCGGCCGGCGCGCAGGGCGTACGGGGTGAGCGCCGCGCTGTTCCAGCCGTGCGCGTGCGCGGCCTCGCCGCCCGCGGCGGGCAGCGGGCGGCCCCGGCGGTCGAGGACCGCGATCGGGACGCTCGCGTCGCCGACCGCGGCGCGCACGCCGGGGACCGCCGCGACCCGCGCGACGGCGGCGGCGTCCAGCGGCGCGGCGCGCTGCACGTCGACGGTCACGCGGTCGTCGCCGCGGCCGAACACGATCTCGGGATCCGCGCGCACGACGGCGTCGGCCGCGGCGTAGCGGCCGGGCCCCGGGGCGCCGAGGCCGCTCGCCATCACCTGCCCGGCGAGGGCGACGACGGTGGCGGTCAGGGCGAGCATGAGGAACGTGCCGGCGACCGAGCCGGCGCGCGTGCGCAGCATGCGCAGGGCGAGCGCGACCACGTCAGGCCTCCAGCGCCGTCATCCGCTCGGCGACGGCCTCGGCGGTGGGCGCGGACAGGTCGCCGGCGATCCGGCCGTCGGCCAGGAAGACGACGCGGTCGGCGTGCGCGGCGACCACCGGGTCGTGGGTGACGACGACGAACGTGCGGCCCTGCTCGTCGACGGCGGCGCGCAGGAGCGCCAGCACGTCGCGCGCGCTCGCGCGGTCGAGGGCACCGGTCGGCTCGTCGGCGAAGATCACCTCGGGGTCGCCGATCAGCGCCCGGGCGATCGCGACGCGCTGCTGCTGGCCGCCCGAGAGCTGGGCGGGCCGGTGCCGGGCGCGGTCGGCGAGCCCGACGCGGTCGAGCGCGGCGCGCACGTCGCGGCGGCGCGGCCGCTCGCCGGCGAGGCGCAGCGGCAGCGCCACGTTCTGCTCGGCGGTCAGCGAGGGCAGCAGGTTGAAGGCCTGGAAGACGAAGCCGACGCGGCGGCGGCGCAGGCGCGCGAGCGCGCGCTCGCCGAGGCCGGTCAGCTCGGCGTCGCCGAGGCGGACGCTGCCGCGGTCGGGGCGGTCGAGCCCGGCCGCGCACTGCAGCAGCGTGGTCTTCCCCGAGCCCGACGGGCCCATGATCGCGGTGGCGGCGCCCGCCTCGAAGGCGAGCGTGACGTCGTCGAGCGCGGTGACGCGGCCGTCGCCGGCGCCGTGGGTCTTGGCGACCGCCCGCAGCTCGACCGCCGCGGCGCGGCGCGCGGCCGGCGGGACCGGGCTCGGGTGGAGGGTCGTGGTCATGGGTCGAGGATCGGTCGCGGCCGGGCGCGCCGCCATCGAGCCACCTGGCCAACCCGCCTGAGGCTGCCCCCAGGCGCCGCGCTGCGGCGGGCACGAGCACTGGTTGGAACGCGTGGGCCCGGGGAACCGAATCGGCATGACCAGCGACCTCGAGCTCGCCTCTCACATCGCCGTCGCGGCGGCGCTCGGCGCGCTGCTCGGGCTCGAGCGCGAGCGCCGCGGCCAGGTGGCGGGGATGCGCACCCACGCGCTCGTCGCGGTCGGCGCGGCGATCTTCACGATCGCCGGCGCCTACGGGTTCGAGCACCTCGACCGCGGTCCCAGCGGCGACCCGATGCGCGTCGCCGCGCAGGTCGCCTCCGGCATCGGCTTCATCGGAGCCGGCGCGATCCTGCGCGAGGGCGCCGCCGTCCGCGGGCTCACGACCGCCGCCGGGCTGTGGACCGCGGCCGCGATCGGGATGGCGACCGGCGCGGGGATGCTGATCGTCGCCTCCGTCAGCACCGTGCTCATCCTCGTCCTGCTCGTGGGGCTCGGCCGGGTGCGCCTGCGGGTGCTCGACCGCCTCGGCGGCGGCATGCGGATCGTCACCGTCGACTACGAGCAGGGCCACGGCACGCTGGCGCCGGTGCTCGACCGCCTGCGCAACGCCGGCGCCCAGGTCCACGACATCACGATCGAGGACGCCGGCGACACGCGGCGCCGCAGCGTGTCGCTGACGGTCCGCACGCCGCGGCCCGAGGACCTGGACGCCGCGGTCGCGGAGCTCGCCGCGCTCGACGAGGTCCACGACGCGGCGGTCCGCCCCGCCCCGAGTTGAGCGCCCGGATCAGGTGGGGACGGTGACGGTGGCGGGCGCCGCGCCCGGTCGGGTCCGCCACGCCTCGAGCGCGACGACCAGCGCCAGCACGGCGACGACGCTCCCGATCACCTCGAAGGTCGTCTCCAGCCCCAGCGGCGTCGACAGCGCCCCGGCCAGCACGGCGGGCAGCGACAGCGAGGCGTAGGCGACGACGTAGAAGGCCGACATCACCTCGGCCCGGTGGGTGGGCGGGATCACGACCGACAGCGCCCGCAGCGCGCCGAGGAAGGCGACGCCGAACCCGCCGCCGCCGATCAGGGCGCCCGCCAGCAGCAGCGGACCGGAGTCCAGCGCGGCCGCCGCCACGATCAGCGCGATGCCGGCCGACAGCGCGACCGAGCCGCCGGTCGCGCAGCGCCAGGAGGCCGCGCGGCCGAAGGCGAGCTGCGTCAGGGCGCCCGCGCCGCACAGCGCGAGCACGACGGAGCCGGCCACGACGTGGTCGGCGGAGTCGAACAGCGAGGCCGCGAGCTGCGGCCCGAGCGCGAGGAAGAGGCCGCCGATCGACCACGAGGAGAGCACGGCCAGCGACGCCAGCAGGAACGGCCGGCGCACCGCCGGCGGGACGCGCGGCACCTGCGGCGTGAGGCGCGGCCGCGAGCGCTCGCGCACCGGCTCCGGCATCGCCAGCGCGCCCGCGAGCGCGATCGCGAACAGCACGACGAGGACGAGGTAGGGCAGCACGCGCGGCGCGGGCGCGTGCTCCACGAGCACGGACGCCACGAACGTGCCGAGGCCCATCCCGGCGGCGCTCACGACGCCGTTGGCGAGGCCGACCCCGGCCGGATCGCGGCGGGGATGGAGGTCGAGCATCGCCGCGCTGGCGGCGCCGAGCGCCAGCCCGGTGGCGACGCCCTGGACCGCGCGCGCGACGAACAGCCACGCGACCGAGCCCGCGCTCGCGAACAGGACCGAGGTGCCGATCAGCGTCGCGAGCGAGGCGATCAGGACCGGGCGGCGCCCGACGACGTCGGACACGCCGCCGGCGAGGAGGAGCGAACCGAGGACGCCGAACGCGTAGACGGCGAACACGAGCGTGAGGACGGTCGGCGAGAAGCCCCACAGCTCGCGGTACGTCGCGTACAGCGGCGACGGCGTCGCCGAGGCGAACAGCGCGAGGCCGATGACCGAGGTGACGAGCGCATAGGCCGGCCACGGCCCGAGCGTGCGGCGGGTGCGGTGCGACGGCGGCGGGGCGATGGTGGTGGCGGACATAGCTCCTTCGGTGCTTCCAAAGTCTTGGAAATAGGAGAGGAGTTGTAGCATGCTCGCCATGCCGGCTCGGTCGCCCATCCGCGAGCGCATCCCCCACCCGCCCGTCGAGAGCCTCGAGCTCACGACGATCCTGCGCACGCTCGGCGACCCCCTCCGCCTGGAGATCGTGCGCGCGCTCGCCGACGGCGAACGTCCCTGCGGCGAGCTCGCCGAGGAGCTCGGCGTCCCGACGTCCACCGGCTCCTACCACCTGAAGCTGCTGCGCGAGGCCGGCGTCACCCGCACGCGCGCCAGCGGCACGGCGCGCTACATCTCGCTTCGGCGCGACGATCTCGAGGCCCGCTTCCCGGGCCTGCTCGACGTGCTCCTCGCCGGCTGAGGCCGGCTACGCGGCGACGGCGTCCGCGCCGGCGGCCGCGTCGGCCGCGCGGGCGTGCTGGGCGATCGCGCGCACGATCGTCGGGCAGGCGCCGGCGGGCAGGTCGTGGCCCATGCCGTGGATCGTCTCCAGCCGCGCGCCGGGGATGGCCCGCGCGGTGGCGCGCCCGCCGGTCGGGTGGACCATCCGGTCGCGGTCGCCGTGGATCACGAGCGTGGGCGCGCGGATCCCGCGCAGCGCCGCCGTGCGGTCGCCCGACTTCAGGATCGCCGCCATCTGCCGCGCGACGCCGGCCGGGTTGAAGCCGCGGTCGTAGGCCGCGCCCGCCATCGCGCGCACGCGGTCTTCGTCGTAGGAGAAGCCGCGCGAGCCGATGTGGCGGAACATCGTCACCGCGCGCAGCACCGCCTCGTCGCGGTCGCGCGGCGCCTTGCGGAGCATCAGCCGCAGCGTGGACAGCGCGGGCTGGCCGACCCGCCGGCCGCCGGTCGTCGACATGATCGACACGAGGCTGCGCACCGAGTCGGGATGGCGCGCCGCCAGCATCTGGCCGATCATGCCGCCCATCGACACGCCCACGACGTGGGCGGGCGCCCGGCCCAGGGCGCCGAGCAGGCCGGCGGCGTCGTCGGCCATGTCGTCGAGCGTGTACTGGTCGGCCGGGAAGCGGCGCAGGACGATCTCGCGCGTCGTCGGCGGCCGCGTCGTCGCCGAGGTGGAGCGCCCGGTGTCGCGGTTGTCGAAGCGGATGACGTGGAAGCCCGCCTCGGCGAGCGCGTCGCACAGCTCCGGCGGCCAGCTGATGAGCTGCTGACCGAGGCCGGCGACGAGCAGCAGCGGCGGAGCGGTCGGGTCGCCGATGCCCTGCCAGCACAACGTGACGCCGCGCCCGACGTCGGTCAGCCGCTCCTCGTGCTCGATCGGGTCGCCGTCGGTCATCTCACGTCCTCCTGGTGGCCGGTACGGGACCGTACCAGGGGACGAACCGCAGGCTTCCTGATACCAATCGCGCACCGGACCGCAACCAAGGAGGAGAGAGCGTTGGACGTCCTGGAGCAGTTCGCCCTCGACGGCAGGGTGGCGCTGGTGACCGGCGCGGCCTCGGGCCTGGGCGCGCAGTACGCGGCGGCGATGGCCGAGGCGGGCGCCGACGTGGCGTGCGTCGACATCGACGAGGCCGGCCTGGCCGAGACCGTCGACGTCGTCGAGTCGCACGGCCGGCGGGCCGCCGCCCTGCGCTGCGACGTCTCCGACGAGCAGCAGGTCGCCGACACGGTCGCGGCGGCGGTCGATCGGCTCGGCCGCCTCGACATCGTCTTCAACAACGCCGGCGTCGCCGACGCCGAGCCGCTGCTCGTCCACGAGTACGACACGCCCGAGTGGCGGCGCGTGCTGGGCATCAACCTCGACGGCGTCTTCTTCGTCGCGCGCGAGACGCTGAAGGTCATGGTCCCGCAGCACTCGGGCAAGCAGATCATCACCGCGTCGATGTGGGGGCTGACCGGCTCGTCGAGCCTCTTCCCCGCGCCCGCCTACGTCGCGGCCAAGGGCGCCGTCGTCAACCTCACGCGCGAGCTCGGCCTCGAGTACGCCCAGCACGGCATCCAGGTCAACGCGATCTGCCCCGGCTTCTTCCGCACGCGGCTGGGCGACTTCCACGACGAGACCGTGCTCGGCGCGATGACCGACTTCACGCCGATGGGCCGCATCGCCGAGGCCGAGGAGATCAAGGGGCCGGCGCTCTTCCTGGCCTCGTCCGCGTCGGACTTCATGACCGGCCAGACGCTCGTCGTCGACGGCGGCTGCATGGCCAAGTAGGACGCACAGAGGCCCGGCGGGGGGAGGAGAGAGGGAGAGAGCCCCGCCGGGCGTGCGCGTGGGTCGAGATCCACCGTACGCCCGCGGACGCGGGCGCTCGATCTCGAGCGCCGATCGCGCGATAACGCCTGCGTACGGTCGCGTCGCTCCTGATGACAGCGTGACGCCAATCACTTGATGACATGCTGTCGCCAGTGTACGCTGCCGGCGCTGCCGGGTCCTCGATAGGCGAGGGCCGAACCCAGCCAAGGAGGGTCCACCCCCATGCGCACGTCGAGAACGCTCGCGGCCTCTTGCGCGGCCGCACTCGCCCTGGTCGCCGTCCCCGGCGCCCAGGCCGCCACCCAGCCCGCGACGCGCCTGATCGAGCAGGCCGACCGCGCCACCGAGCGCGCCGACGCCGCCGTCGAGCGGGCCGACCGCGCCGTCCACACCGCCCACGAGATCGGCGCCAACGAGAACCTCGCGGCCGCCGACCGGCTCCTCGAGGGCGCCGACCGCGAGCTGCATCGCGCCCACCGGATCCTCCACCGCGTCGCCGGGCACGCCCGCGCCGACCGCCTGACCGCCGCCGACGATCGGGCGCTCGAGCGGGCCGACCGCCTCATCGAGTCGGCCGACCGCAAGATCGAGCGCGCCGACCGCCACGCGCACGACGCCGTCGGCGAGACCAGCGGCCGCCAGCAGCAGCTGGTCCGCGCCGCCGACCGGATCCTCGAGCGGGCCCACCGCCGCGCCGAGCGCGCGGACCGCCTGATCGAGGCCGCCCACCGCGCCATCCACCGCGCGTCCTAGCGGACGCCGCGGTCCGTTCACCACCCACCGGAGCAGCGCATGACCCTGACCGACCCCTCGAACCAGCTCACGCGCCGGACGTTCCTGTCCGGCGCGGCGAAGACCGGCCTGGCGGCCGGCGCGGCGATGGCCGCGCCCGGGATGCTGACCGCCGCCGCCCGCGCGCAGTCGGCGCCCCGGCCGGGCATGAACATCCTGTTCATCATCGTCGACCAGATGCGCACCCCCTGGGTGTACCTGCCGCCGAAGCTGCAGCGATCGGCGATGCCGACGATCACGAGGCTGGCCGAGGAGGGCGTGCGCTTCTCCAACTTCTTCACCGCCTCGAACATGTGCACGCCGTCGCGGGCCGTTCAGGCGACCGGCCTGTACACCCACCAGACGGCGATCTTCGCCACCACCCCGCCGACCGACCTCAACCCGGGATTCCCGACGTTCGGGTCGATGCTGCGGGCCAACGGCTACGACACGTACTGGTTCGGCAAGTGGCACCTGTCGGGCGACCAGCTCGGCAACTGCGAGCCCGAGCCCTACGAGCGCTACGGCTTCACCGCCGACTGGCCGGGCTCGGGCACGTGCCCGTCGCCCAACGGCGGGGCCGGCGAGGGCCTGGCGATCGATCCGCTCATCCGCCAGCAGTTCATCGACTGGCTGCGGTCGCGCCCGGCCAACGAGGAGAAGCCCTGGGCGGCCACGGTGAGCCTCGTCAACCCGCACGACATCGCCTGGTACCCGCGCTTCACGCGGTTCGTCGAGGGCCAGTCGTCGGCGCCGAAGATCTTCCACCACCTGCCGGCCAACTACGAGACCGCGCGCGAGCGCGAGGAGCGCGAGAAGCCGGAGATGCAGCGGCGCGCGCAGCAGATCGAGAACGAGCTGTTCGGGTTCATGCCCGACGACCGCAGCCGCCAGCGGCTGTGGACGAAGATGCTGGACACCTACCTGCTGATGCACACGCAGGTCGACATCCAGCTCAGCCTCGTGCTCAAGGAGCTGGCGCAGTCGCCGTGGGCGCACAACACGGTCGTGATCTTCACGTCCGACCACGGCGAGTACGCGGGCGCGCACGGCATGCGCGGCAAGGGCTTCGGGTTCTACGAGGAGGGCGTGCGCGTCCCGCTCGTCGTCAAGGACCCGAGCGGCACGTGGACGAAGGCGATCCGCCGGGACCGCAAGCAGCTCGCGTCGAGCGCCGACCTCGCCGCGCTGATGCTGACGATCGCCACCGGCGGCAACGACTGGCGGGGCGACTCCGCCTACGCGCAGATCGCCAGCCGGGCCGACATCGCGAGCATCCTGCGCGACCCGGAGGCGCCGGGCCGCGCCTACGTCGCCTACGCGACCGACGAGCCGGGCACCACGTCGCAGATCCCGACGACGCAGCAGCTCAAGCCGGCGCCGAACCACATCACGGGCGTGCGCACGCCGCACGGCAAGTTCGCCCGCTACGCGTTCTGGAAGGACGGCGGCAACCAGATCGACGAGTCGCGCCCGGTCCAGTACGAGGCCTACGACTACGGGACGCGCAACGGCCGCCGCGAGCTCGACAACGTGTACCGGCGGCGCGGCGTCCACCGCCACGACCGGGCGCTGGTGCGGCGCCTGGAGAGCCTCCTCGACAAGGCGATGGAGGAGGAGATCCAGGCGACGCTGCCCGCCGGCCTGCAGCCGGTCCAGGAGCAGGCCTACCAGAGCTGGTTCTCGCAGCCGCCGGGCGAGTTCACCTGGCGCACCGACAACTGAGGCGGCCGTCCTCAGCGGGACCGCGGCCGGGTGGGTGGCCCGGCCGCGGCCCGAGGATTCGCCGGCCCTGACCCCGGGCACACACTCGCCGATGCCCGACTCCGCCTCCACCACCGCCCCGCTCTCCGCGCAGGAGCTCGCGCGGATGGACGCCTACTGGCGAGCCGCCAACTACCTGTCGGTCGGCCAGATCTACCTGCTCGACAACCCGCTGCTGCGCGAGCCGCTGCGCCTCGAGCACGTCAAGCCGCGTCTGCTCGGCCACTGGGGCACGACGCCCGGGCTGAACTTCGTCTACGTGCACATGAACCGGGTGATCAAGCGCGAGGACCTCGACGCGATCTTCATCACCGGTCCGGGGCACGGCGGTCCGGGACTGGTCGCCAACGTCTACCTCGAGGGCACCTACACCGAGGTCTACCCGAACATCGGCCACGACGACGAGGGCCTGCGGCGGCTGTTCCGCCAGTTCTCGTTCCCCGGCGGGATCCCGAGCCACGTCGCGCCCGAGACGCCGGGCTCCATCAACGAGGGCGGCGAGCTGGGCTACTCGCTGGCGCACGCGTACGGGGCCGCGTTCGACAACCCCGACCTGCTGGTCTGCTGCGTCGTCGGCGACGGCGAGGCGGAGACCGGCCCGCTGGCGGCGAGCTGGCACTCCAACAAGTTCCTGAACCCCGCCGTCGACGGCGCGGTCCTGCCGATCCTCCACCTCAACGGCTACAAGATCGCCAACCCGACGATCCTCGCGCGCATCCCCGACGACGAGCTGCGCGCGCTCATGGAGGGCTACGGGTATGCGCCGCGGTTCGTAGCCGGCGACGACCCGGCCGAGATGCACCAGCTCATGGCCGCGACGATGGACCAGGTCGTCGGCGAGATCCGCGAGATCCAGCGCCGCGCGCGCGGGGACGGGGACCTGTCGCGGCCGCGCTGGCCGATGATCGTGCTGCGCACGCCGAAGGGCTGGACCGGCCCCAGGGAAGTCGACGGCGTCCCGGTCGAGAACACGTTCCGCTCCCACCAGGTGCCGCTCGCGGGCCTGGCCCAGCGGCCCGACCACCTGCAGGCGCTCGAGGACTGGATGCGCTCCTACCGGCCGGAGGAGCTGTTCGACGAGCAGGGCGCGCTGCGACCCGAGCTGGCCGGGCTCGCGCCCGAGGGCGAACGGCGGATGGGCGCCAACCCGCACGCCAACGGCGGGCTGCTGACCAGGCCGCTGGAGCTGCCCGACTTCCGCGACTACGCGATCGAGGTCCCCCACCCGGGCGGCACGACCGCGGAGTCGACGCGGGTCCTCGGCGCGTTCCTGCGCGACGTGATCGCGCGCAACCCGAGCACCTTCCGCATCATGGGGCCCGATGAGACGGCGTCCAACCGGCTCGACGCCGTGTTCGAGCAGACGGACCGCACATGGGTCGCCGAGGAGCTGCCGGGCGACGACCACCTCGCGCCCGACGGCCGCGTGATGGAGATCCTCAGCGAGCACCTGTGCCAGGGCTGGCTGGAGGGCTACCTGCTCACCGGCCGCCACGGGATCTTCAACTGCTACGAGGCGTTCATCCACATCGTCGACGCGATGTTCAACCAGCACGCGAAGTGGCTGGAGATGACGAACCGGATCCCGTGGCGGGCGCCGGTGCCGTCGCTGACGTACCTGCTGTCGTCGCACGTGTGGCGCCAGGACCACAACGGCTTCTCCCACCAGGACCCGGGCTTCATCGACCACGTCGTCAACAAGAAGGCGAACGTCATCCGCGTCTACCTGCCGCCCGACGCGAACACGCTGCTGTCGGTGACCGACCACTGTCTGCGCAGCCGCCAGTACGTGAACGTGATCGTCGCGGGCAAGCAGCCGGCGCTGCAGTACCTGACGATGGACGAGGCGATCCTGCACTGCACGCGCGGGCTGGGGATCTGGGACTGGGCCAGCAACGACGACGGCGACCCGGACGTGGTGCTCGCGTGCGCCGGCGACATCCCGACGCTCGAGACGCTCGCCGCCGCGGCGCTGCTGCGCGAGCACCTGCCCGACCTGCGCGTGCGGGTGATCAACGTCGTCGACCTGATGCGCCTGCAGGACGAGCGCGAGCACCCGCACGGGCTCTCCCGCCGCGAATTCGACGCGCTGTTCACGACCGACAAGCCGATCGTGTTCGCCTACCACGGATACCCGTGGCTGATCCACCGGCTCACGTACCGGGCGACCAACCACGACAACCTGCACGTGCGCGGCTACAAGGAGGAGGGCACGACCACGACGCCGTTCGACATGGTCATGCTCAACGACCTCGACCGCTTCCACCTGGTCATCGACGTGATCGACCGGGTGCCGGGGCTGGCGCAGCGGGCGGCGTCGCTGCGCCAGCACATGGTCGACGAGCGGCTGCGCCACCGCGCCCACACGCGCGAGGTCGGCGACGACCCGCCGGAGCTGCGCGACTGGGTGTGGCCGGGCACGACGCCGCCGGAGGGGTCACCGCAGGCGCACCGGGGTCAGCCCGCCTGAGCCCGCGCGGGCCGCGGCGCGGGACAGGCGACGTCCCGCGCCGGCAGCCGGCGCTTGATCAGGTACGTGCTCGTCACGCGCGCCGAGCAGCGCGACGGGCGGACCGTGATCACGTGCTGGGCGCCCGGGTAGGTCAGCATCCGCGACGCCGGGAACGCGCGCGCCATCTGGACCGCCCACGCGTACGGGGTCCGCGCGTCGCGGGTGGCGCTGGCCACCAGGATCGGCGCCGGCGACGCGGAGGGGGTGGCGAGCGGCACCGGCTTGGGCGTGAGGTCCAGACCCTCGCATCCGGTGACGTAGCTGGTGGCGAGCGAGGCGCCGTAGATCGGCGCGCGCCGCCCGACGTCGACCACGATGTCCTGCATCTCGGCGAGCGTCGGGCGCTGCGGGTAGTCGAGGCAGTTCACGATCGAGAACGGCCCGCCGCTGTCGGTGTTCGGCCCCTGGGCGCGGGTGACCCGCCGCAGGAGCTCCTTCGCCTCCTCCTGCCGCGCGCCGGAGCCCTCCAGGGCGATGCGGACCGCGTCGGCGACCCGTCCGATCGCGACGTGGTTGTCCTCGAAGCCCATCATCAGCATCGTCTGGTCGACGAAGCGCCAGCGGGTGTAGACCTCCCCGCCGCCGAGATCGATGGGGCGCTCCTGCAGGAGGCGCAGCGCGGTCTCGAAGCGGGCTCGGGCGCGCGGGCCGCGCTGGAAGTAGTAGCCGAGCGCCTCGTCGTTGCCGAGCGCGCCGGTGCGCGTCAGGCCGTCGGTCGACTCGATCGGGTTGACCGTGCCGTCGAGCACGATCCGGCCGACCCGGTCGGGGTGGCGCATCGCGTACACGTAGCCGATGCGCGTGCCGTAGCTCATGCCGACGTAGTTGAGCCGCTCGTCGCCGACCGCGGCGCGCAGGGCGTCGAGGTCGTCGACGACGTCGATCGTGCCGATGTGCTCGATGAACGCGGCGTTGCGCTCTCGGCAGGCGCGGTTGACCTCGGCGATCGCGGCGGCGTGGCGGGCGACGACGTCGCGCCAGTCGACCGGGCCGGTCGCCGGGCGGTCGACCCACGGGCCGTCGCAGCCCTCGAGCGCGGGGCGAGTGTCGCCGATGCCGCGCGGGTCCCACGAGACGATGTCGAAGCGCGCCCGGACGTCGGCGGGCAGGACCTCGACCATCGTCGGCATGAAGTCGCGCCCGCTGCCGCCGGGGCCGCCCGGGTTGAAGAACAGCGTCCCGATGCGCGCCCGGCGCGGTCCGGTCGCGCGGGCGCGCACGAGCGCGAGCTCGAACGTGCCCGCGGCGGGCGCCGAGCGGTCCGTCGGCACCGGGAAGGTCGCGCACTGCAGGCCCTCGAGGTCGGCGCGGGCGCACGGCGCCCAGTCGATCGCCGAGCCCGGGCCGCCGGCGCCCGCGAGCGCCGCGCCGGGCGCGGCCGCCACGCCAAGGATCGCCATCACCCCGATCAGCGCGAGCCTCCGCGCCCGCCGGCCCAACGACCCGATCCTCGACGTTCCGCGCAGCATCCGTGCAACCCCTTCCCTCGTACGACAGGTGCTGGCGGGGCGCGATCATAGGCGGCGTCGCCGCTGGGGGGCCGGTGCCCGCGCGGTCAGCGGCCGAACCAGCGCGCGCGCCGCTCGGCGCCGAACTGCGCCTTCTCGGCGGCGTACGCGACCGACGGCTCGTGGCGCTCCGCGTGCGGCGCGTCGCCGCGCAGGAAGTTGACCTGCACCTTGCCGACGAGCCCGCCGCCGAACTCGGCGTAGCAGACGCCGGTGCCCTCGTAGGGGTCGGGCGGCGGCGCGCCGGCGACCTGCGCGGCGATGTCGTCGGCGACCACGCGCGCGGCGGACTCGGCGAAGATGCCGGCCTTCGGCACGGTTCGCGGACCGGTGCAGACGTCGCCGAGCGCGTACACGCCGGGGAACCGCGTGCGCAGGTTCGCCTGGTCGACCGGCACCCACCCGTCGGGCGCCAGGCCGCAGGCGGGCAGCGGGTCGGGCGCGCGGTGGACGGGGATCCCGACGAAGAGGTCGTAGAGGATCGTGCCGCCGCCGGCCAGGTGCGCCTCGTTCGCGGACGGGTCGATGCTCGTGACGAGCGTCTGGGTGCGCACGTCGATGTCGCGGGCGTCCAGCGCGTCGACGAACATCTGCGACACCTCGCCGGTCACCGGCACCGGGCGCTGCATCGGGAAGGACGTCGTGAACGTGACGTCGTCGCGGATCCCGCGCTCGCGGAAGAGCTCGTCGATGAGGAACACGCCCTCGAACGGCGCGGGCGGGCACTTGAACGGATGCCCGAGGACGGACAGCAGGACGCGGCCGCCGTCGAAGCGGTCGAGCTCGTCGCGCAGCCGCTGCGCCCCGGCGAGCGTGTAGTACTCGAAGCCGCCGTCGGCGAAGCCCGGCGTGGCGGCCATGTCGTAGTCGGCGCCCATCGCGACGACGAGCACGTCGGCGTCGTACGTGCCGGCGTCGGTGCGCACGCGCCGGGCGGCGGGGTCGATGTCGACGACGGTCTCCTGCCGGAACGTGACGCCGTCCCTGGCGACGTCGGCGTACGGAAGGCGCACCTGGTCGGGCGTCTCGCGGCCGAGCATGACCTCGAGCTTGGAGAAGCCGAAGTGGAAGGCGTCGTTGCGGTCGATCAGCGTGACGTCGACCGCGTCGGAGAGCGTTTCGGACAGGCGCGTCGCGAGCTCGAGCCCGCCGAAGCCCGCGCCGAGGATCACGACGTGTCGCTTCATGGCGCGACGCTACGCGGCTGCGGCGCCGCTCGCTGGGGGGATTCCTCAGGGTGCGCCGGGCACGCCGAGCGGCATCGGGTGGCCGGGCGTGAGCGCCTCCGCGATCCGCCGCAGGATGACCTCGCTCGTGTTGGACCCGTCGAAGGTCGCGTCGATGGCCCGCGTGGAGACGATCGCCACCGACAGCCTCTCCGCCGGCAGGTAGGCCATCACGCCGGCGTAGTTGTTGATGTAGGGGTTCTGGACGCGCCAGTCGCCGGCGACGACGAGCCCGAGCCCGAAGCCGACGCCGGGGATCGGCGCCTTCGCGACGGGCGGGAGCTGGACGAGCTCGCGCTCGCTGGCCTTCGTGATGAGCTTCGCGCCCAGGACGCCGCGCGCGGACTTGGCGACGTCGTCGATCGTGCTCACCATCAGCTGCCCGTTGCCGAGGCCCCAGGACGGGCTCCAGAAGCTCGTGTCCTCGTAGGGGCCGCGGTCGGTGCCGTACGCGTGCAGGACCGGCGCCGGCATCTCCGCGGTGCGCGTGATCGTCGTGTGGCGCAGGCGCAGCGGCTTGAAGATCCGCTCGCGCACGAGGGTCGCGAACGGCTTGCCAGTCACGCGGCTGACCACCCGCCCCAGCAGCAGGAAGTTCGTGTGCGCGTAGTGGAAGCACTCGCCGGGCTCGCAGATCAGCGGCTGCGCGAACGCGTGGTCGAGGAGCTCCTGCTCGCTCCACAGCCGGAACGGGTCGGCGAGCAGCAGGTCGACGAACGCGGGGTTGCCCTGGATCCAGTCCGGATAGCCGGAGGTCGCGTGCCCGAGCATCCGCAGTGTGACGCGGTCGGCGTTGGGCGCGCCGCTGTCGGGCAGGTGCTTGGACAGCGGGTCGTCGAGGCTCAGCTTCCCCTCCTCCTGGAGCTGCAGGAGGATCGTCGTGAGGTAGGGGATGGTCTCCGACCCCATCCGGAACGACATGTCCTTCGTCGCCGGAACGCCGGTCATCGTCTCCCCGAGCGCCGCAGTCACGACGTTGCGCCTCCCGCGGTCGACGCGCACGATCGCGCCCTTGAGATGCTGCTCCTCCATGACCGCGCGTGTCGCGGCGATGACCTTCTGGGCCTCGGCGCTCTGACGCGCCGCCGAGGCCGGGGCCGCGGTGGCGGCGAGCGCGGCCAGCACCAGGCATGTGACGAAGCCCGCAACGAGGCGGGGCTGCGTGTGGCGGCGGGTCGTCCAGGCGAGGCCGGTCACGGCGCGGTATCCAACCATGGCGCGCGAGTCCGCGCCGGGTGGTTTTCCTGCCCGACGCCGCGTGACGGGGATTCCCCGCGGCGGTTGATGAAAGACTGCGACGCCTCGGACACCGGAGGATCGATCGTGCTCGGACGGAGAAACGGGATGGCGGCGCTCGCGGCGGTCGCGCTGGCGCTGGCCGTGGCAGGGACCGCGCAGGCGAGGCAGGGGAAGCTGCCGCCGCCGGTCAGGGACACGTTCACACCGGTGACGGTCTCCACCGTCGGGCCGAGCACGATGCCCGTCCAGGGCACCGACGGCCGCTGGCACGTCGTGTACGAGCTGGAGCTCGCCAACGGCAAGCCCGTGCCGGCGACCATCCAGGAGGTCAGCGTGCTCGACGCGGCGCGCCCGTCGCGGGTGATCGCGCGGTTCACGGGCGACGACGTGGTCGCGCGGCTGCGCACGCTCTTCCCCCTGCCGGCGGACGACGCGGTCATCCCGCCGAACGAGATGCGGTTCTTCTACGTCGAGCTGGCGTTCGACCGCCGCCGCGACGTGCCGCGCCACGTCGTGCATCGCCTGCGCCTGCTCGGGGCCGACAACCCGGGCGCCACCGAGCCGACCGAGATGACGTACACGGCCGGCCGCTACGGCATCCGCGACGGCCGTCCGATCGTCCTCGACGCGCCGCTGCGCGGGCCCAACTGGGTTGCCGCGAACGGCTGCTGCACGCCGGGGATCGTCCACCGCGGCTCCATCCAGGACCTCAACGGCGACTTCTTCGACTCGCAGCGCTTCGCGATCGACTGGATGCGCCTCAACGCGGAGGGCCGCTTCTACAGCGGCGACGGGTCCGACGTGCGCCAGTACGCCAACTACGACGCGCCGGTGTACGCGGTCGCCGACGGCGTCGTCGTCTCCACGCTCGACACGCTCGAGGACCAGGCGCCCGGCACGCTGCCGCCGCCGACGTCGATCACGCTGGAGACCGTCGACGGCAACCACGTCGTCATGGCGCTGGGCAACGGGCTGTACGCCTTCTACGCGCACCTGCGCAAGGGCAGCGTCCGCGTGCGCCGCGGGCAGCGGGTGCGCCGCGGCCAGGTGATCGGGAACCTCGGCAACACCGGCAACACGTCGGCGCCGCACCTGCACTTCCACGTGATGCGCGGCCCGTCGCCGCTGGGCTCCGACGGCGTCCCGTTCGTCCTGCGGCGCTTCGAGCTGACCGGCCAGATCCCGGTCGCCGAGTTCGAGGCCGCGCCGGACATCAGCGGCACCTGGGGCGGCGACCGCTTCGCACCGCGACCCCAGCGCCACCGCTTCCCGCTGGACCTCAACATCGTGACGCTGCCGGGAGGGCGATAGAGCGGCCGCGAGACACGCGTCCGCATCCGAGACCTCCCCGGGCGATCGACGATCTACTCGGCCTCGTCGCTCAGGTCTGCGCGCGACGCGGTGAACGCCGCGGCGTGGTCGCGGGCGAAGTCGGCGAAGGCGCGCGGCGGACGGCCGACGACGTCCTGCACGTCGGTCGTCGTGAAGTCGCCCCATCCGGCCGCGAACGCGCGGCCATACTCCGCCACCATCCCGGCCAGCCACGGGGACAGGCCCTCGGCGACGAGCGCGGAGCGCGCGCGCGTCCTCGTCGGGGACCGGGACGTAGTCGAGGTCGCGCCCGATGGCCTCCGCCAGCTGCCGGATCGCGTCGGCGAGGCTGATCGCCTGCGGACCGGTCGGCGTGTAGACGCGCGCGTGGTGCGCCCGCGGAGGCGACGTCAGCACGCGCGTGGCGAGCGCAGCGACATCGCGCACGTCGACCATCCCGAGCCGCGCGTGGCCCATGTTCAGGCGCACGGCTCCGTGGGTCGCGACGGCCCCGGCGGCGCCGAGGAGGTTCTGCATGAACCAGGACGGGCGCAGGATCGTCCAGGTCAGGCCGGACCGCTGAAGCCCGTCGTCGGCGAGCGCATGCAGACGGCCGCTGCGGGTCGGCGCGTCATGCGCCGCGCCGACCGCCGACAGCCGCACGACGCGCTCGACGCCGGCGGCGCGGGCCGCCCACACCGCGTTCATGCTGTGCTCGGGCGTGCGCGGGCCGTTCGGCGTCAGCAGCCAGACGTCGTCGACGCCGGCGAACGCGGGCGGGAGCGACTCGGGCTCGCCGAGGTCGCCGGCGACCACCTCGACGTCGCCGCCCGTGCGCAGGGCGGCGCGAGCGGGGTCACGGACCATGGCCCGCAGTCGCGGGCCACGGCCCTCGAGGACGGCGTGCGCACCCAGCAGGCGCTGCTGGCCGGCCTCACGCGCGAGCAGCGCGAGCAGCTCGACGGGCTGCTGCGCGAGCTGCTGGCCTCGGTCACGCAGGTCGCGGAGACGCCGCCCGGCTCGCAACCGGCCGCCGGTGGTGACGCGGCGCGGTAGCCATGCGCCTTGTTACGTTGAATGGGTGCGTCGCAGCTGTGCGATTGGGGTTACGCTCGCCGTCCTGCTCCTGACGGGCTGTGGCTCGGACGCGGGGTCCTCAACCGCCCCCGCTCCGAAGCCCAAGCCGACGACCGCCGCGAATCCGACGGCCACGGTCAAGCCTACGACGGGCCGGGCGAAGTTCACCGGAGTGCATCGCGGCAACTACGACGACGCCAAGGCCACGTGCAGCGTGTTCTCGCGTGCGAGGGTCGCTCATGATCTCGGACTTGATCGGAGCGCCAACGTCGTTGACATCGCTCAGAAGTTCTCCGAGGGGTATCGGCCCGCCTTTCGACAGGCGGTCTTCGAGGGGTGCCTCGCCGGGCTAAAGGGCTGAACCGCCGGGCGCAGGGGCTCATTCACCCGCGGCGGGCGGCGATGCGGGCGGCGGCGTCCTCGTCCTCGATCCAGGCCCTGTTGTCGGGGTCGAGTGCCGCCCACCAGTGGGCGCCGAGCTCGTCGCCTGGTCCCGGCTCTCGAACCGGCTATCGAGGAGCGCGGGGAGCAGCTCGTTGAAGTGGCCGCCTGGGTGGAATCCCCTCAAGCCGCATCCTGCCTGCGGGTCCCACGGCAGGATGCGACGGACGACAACGCCCCGAAGGCCAGGCGATCGACTCCCGCGCAGTCCTGGGACGCGCAGATCCAGGCTGAAGGCCGCGTCCCCCGGCGGCGACCCCGGGGAGCCGGCAAGGGCGCTACAAGGGTTCTCCTCAGCGCGAGCCCTCTCCCTCAACACCGAAACCCCAGCACTTGCCAGGGTTTCGTAGCGCGCCCGAGAGGATTCGAACCTCTGACCTTCGGTTCCGTAGACCGACGCTCTATCCAGCTGAGCTACGGGCGCAGGCGACGCAGTCTAGCCACCGCGAAGCGGAGGCCGACGTGCGGTCGACAGCGGAGAGGGCGGGATTCGAACCCGCGATGGAGCATTCAACCCCATACTCGCTTAGCAGGCGAGTGCCTTCAGCCACTCGGCCACCTCTCCGGGGGAGAGCCAGTCAGTCTAGAGGCTCGCCGGCCGGCCCGGTCGACCGGCAGGTCGTCGGCGCGCGGCCTCGTGTATACGTCTCCCTGACATTGAGGAGGCGCCGCGTGGGCGGCCCTCCACGAGAGAGGACCCTCCCCGTATGGCGCTCACCGACGAGGACGTTCGCGAGATCCTGCGCATCATCGACGAGACCCCGCTCGACGAGCTGCGGCTCGACACCGACGGCTTCTCGCTGCACGTGCGCCGCGGCGGCGCGTCCGGGTCCGCGCCGGCTCCGGCGCCCGCGGCGCCGGCCCCTGCGCCCGCGGCGACGGCGCCCCGGGAGGAGCCCTCCGCGGCCCCCGCGCCGCCGGCGCCCGCCGCCGACAGCGACCACCACGAGATCGTCTCCCCGATGCTCGGGACCTTCTACCGCGCCGAGGCGCCCGGCCGCCCGCCGTTCGTCGAGGTCGGCGACCAGGTCGAGCCCGATACCGTCGTCTGCCTCATCGAGGTGATGAAGATGATGAACTCGATCCAGGCCGGCGTGGCCGGCACGATCGTCGAGGTCTGCGCCGAGAACGCCGAGCTGGTCGAGCCCGGCGCGGTGCTGTTCCGCGTGGAGCCGGCGTCGTGAGCGCGCCGATCCGCCGGGTCTTCGTCGCCAACCGCGGCGAGATCGCCGTGCGCATCGTGCGCACGTGCCGCGATCTGGGCGTCGAGACCGTCGTCGCCGTGTCCGCCGCCGACCGCGGCTCGGCCGCGGCGCGCATGGCCGACCGCGCGGTCTGCATCGGCCCGCCGCCGCCGGGCGAGAGCTACCTGCGCCCGGAGACGATCGTCCACGCCGCCCTCGGCACGGACTGCGACGCGATCCACCCCGGCTACGGCTTCCTGTCGGAGAACCCGCGGCTGGCCGCGCTCGCGCGCGAGAACGACGTCCGCTTCGTCGGCCCGCCCGCCGAGGTGATCGAGCTGGCCGGCGACAAGCTGCGCGCCCGCGAGCTGGCCGAGCGCGCGGGCCTGCCGCTCGTGCCCGGCCGCGAGGTGAGCGCGCTCGCCGACGCACAGGCGTTCGCCGAGCACGCCGGCTACCCGGTGCTGCTGAAGGCGGCCGCGGGCGGCGGCGGGCGCGGGATCAAGCTCGCGCACACGCCGCTCGAGCTGGAGCGCCTGTTCGGCCTCGCCGGGGCCGAGGCGGGCGCCGCGTTCGGCGACGACCGCCTCTACGTCGAGCGCTTCATCGCCGCCGCCCGGCACGTCGAGGTGCAGGTCGCCGCCGACGAGCACGGCAACGTGGTCCACCTCGGCGAGCGCGACTGCTCGGTGCAGCGCCGTTACCAGAAGCTCGTCGAGGAGGCGCCCGCGCCGTACCTGCCCGACCAGGTCCGCGACGGGCTGCGGGCCGCCGCGGTCGCGTTCGCGCGCGAGATCGGCTACCGCAACCTCGGCACGGTCGAGTTCGTCGTCGACGCCGCGACCGGCGAGTTCTTCTTCCTGGAGATGAACTGCCGCATCCAGGTCGAGCACCCGGTCACCGAGGCGGTCACCGGGCTGGACCTGATCGCCGAGCAGCTGTCGATCGCCGCCGGCGAGCCGCTGCGCTTCGCGCAGGAGGACGTGCGCCTGAACGGGCACGCGGTGGAATGCCGGCTGACCGCCGAGGACCCCTCGCGGGACTTCGCGCCCAGCCCGGGCCGGATCGAGCGGTTCGCGATCCCGGCCCTCGCCGACCTGCGCGTCGACACGCACTGCGCCGACGGGACGGTCGTGCCGCCCTACTACGACTCGCTGCTGGCCAAGGTGATCGGCCACGGGCCCGACCGGGCCGCGGCGCTGGCGGTGGTCCGCCAGGCGCTGGAGGGCATGGAGGTCACCGGGGTGCACACCAACCGCGACCTCCTGACCCGGGTCGTCACCGACGCCGCCTTCACCGGCGGCGCCGTGACGACCAGGTGGCTCGAGGAGTCGATGGCCTGAGCCACCGGCGGCGAGCTCAGCGCTCGCCGTACGCCTCGCGGCTCGACCACAGGAGGCCGAGCACGACGAGGTTGATCACGAGGCTGATCAGCCCGCTGAAGCCGATCCCGTCGAGGCCGACGGCGATCAGGAACCCGAGGTCGTACGCGGCACGGAACGCGACGACGAACAGTCCGATCAAGAACGCGAGGCGGTTGAGCGTGAGCAGCCCTCGACCGACCCACAGGTAGATCGCACCCGCGATCAGGAACACGATGCCGGCGATCACGGCCTCCGTCGAGCTGTAGCCGTCGACGTCGCCGTTGAAGATCAGCAGCAGGATGCCGGCGATCAGCTGGAGGATGCCGAGGACGATCGCGATGATCGCGACGACCGCGGCCCCGCCCGGCGCCGACCGGTGCTCCGATGCAGCAGCCATGGACTCTCCCTTCCTGGACAGCATGGATGGACGGCTTTCCGTTCGCCGTGGCGCGACGATGCCCTCCCCGGAGTCGTACGCTGCGGGCCCCGGAGGGGTGGCAGAGCGGTCGAATGCACCGGTCTTGAAAACCGGAGTCGGTTCACGCCGACCGCGGGTTCGAATCCCGCCCCCTCCGCTGGTGCTGATCCGGCTAAGGCTCCGTGGCCCCAGGTTCCGGCGGCGGAGCTCCCCGCGATCGACCTCGGCGCGGAGCCAGACGTTGCCATTGCCTGATCAGACATCGAGTCTGTCGAGAGGCACGAGTCGTGGAGGCTCGCCGACCGTATCCTCGTAGATGTCTGCCGTCTCGGCGAGGTAGGGAGCGAGCTTTTGAATGGCTAACGTCTCATTTTGGGAGCAGCAGTAGCCCAGACCCGTCCGTCGTGCGAGGTCACGGAAGACTCCTCCCTTGGTGATCTTCACCCGTTCGTGGATGAACCAATACTTGGTCCTGCGGTCGAAGGCATCGCTGAGCCCGTGGACCATCTTGCGCGAAGTGAGTGCAGGATCAGCACACGTGAGGAACGCTTTCGTGAGATTCAAGGCAAAGTAGTAGGCGACCAGTGGACGCGACTCCGCCGGCATTCCCTCCGCCGAAATGTAGAAAGCCTCTGCCTGTGAGATAAACGCGGAGAAGCGCGCGTGGGCCGCGCCATCGACTGCCGTACCCCAGAGTTGCCGCAGGCGGCGAAGGCCGACTTCAGGAACGAGGAGCGTCCGGAGGGGCGTCCAGAGCTCGTACGTGTTCGCCCTCGATCCGAGAACCCGCTCGTGCGGCCCAACTCCTGCCGACAACTGACGGCCAACGTTGGTGGCAAGACGCCCATCTCGAGCCCTTGGAGGGGCACCACCCCTCGAGCTAGGCATGAGCGACGTCGCGCGGATTCAGCCTGGACAGATGGGCAACGCGAGGGTCGGCCGGCGGCGGGTCGAGGCGCGTCTCGTACAGCACGCCGCGCTCGATCGCAGTGGCCAGCTCGTCGTAGATCTCCAGGATCACACGCTTCGTCCGGTACTCGCCGTGCGAGCGCACGTCGCGATCACGGACGATCGGGAACGTGTCCATCACGTAGTCCACGTCGTCGCGCCCGAGCCCGTAGAGGTGGAAGAACGCGGCGTCTAGCTCGCAGCGAAGGAGGAAGCGGCGAGCGGGGTCCCAGCGGAACGGCGGCCCGTCGTAGCCGAGATCGCGCGCGAACGGCTGCATATCCCACGCGGTGTAGGTCAACTCCAAGACTCGCTCGGTGATCCAATCTGCCGTGATGACGCCGCTGTCACTGATTGGTGAAAGCATCGGGAGCTGCTCGACGATGAAAAAGTTGAGGTGGCTCCCACCCGCCTTCTGTCGCGCTACGTAATCGAGGATGAAACTGTTAAGGTTCGCAAGCAGTTGGGGCGCTGTCGGTGGATTCGCAAGTTGGGCGATCGGCAGGTTGTTGCCGACCGCGACACGTGGAAAGGCCGCGGCAACTACTGTGCGCAGCACGACTGCGCTCGTGATATCACGCCAACCAAGGAACCACTCAGCGGATCGCTGACCATCGGATCTCGACTCGCATTCACTCTGATGTACCCAATACCGCGGCTGAGGGAGAAGTTCTGGGTTCGCGTGATCGCGATCACTTAGCTCTGGCAGCTTTCCCTGTCTAGCCTGCGCCTCAGTCTGCCCGTCATATGTCCCGAAGCGGGAGTCGAACTGGTGCACCATCTTCCCCTCGTAGAGCGGCAGGCAAGCCTCGTCGCCCCGCTGGAAGACATTGCCTCTAAGTTGCCAGCCTTCGCGTTCGAGTTGCTCGCGCGTGCGGAATAGCCCCGAGTCGTTCGTCATATGGAACATCGTCAGAAACGTGATCCTCCAGGGATTACCAGCGTCGCCGCGGCTCTCATCGATAAGCACTCCGACGCGCCGGTAGATCGCCCTTGTCAACTCCGCGTCGCGGCGCGACCGGAAGATCGGGCAGGTTCGCGTGTTCGGGTTGAGCAAGGCGAAGTCTTCTGGCGTGAGCGTGAATCTCCGCTCTGGCTCGTCGAGGGCGGCGACCTGCCGCGCGAAGAACACGAACTCGGCAACGCCCGCTGGCCGCGCGCCTCCCGTGAGCGTGAGCAGACAGAACTTCGTCGCGTGGTGGACTGCAGGGAAGATAAATTCCTCGTTCTCGAACCCGTACAGACTCACCAGCGAGCGCCGCTGGACGAGGTCGCCGAAGAAGTACCTGGTCGTGTTGTCGGTGGCGATGCCGAGCGGGAGGATGCAGCCGACACGGCCTGTGGCCGAGATCGCGCTCCGCATCAACTCGGCGAAGATCGCGTAGGTGTTGACGTCGCCGCGCCCGGTGAGCGGGTAGCGGCCGCTGATGCGAACCACGTGACTTTCGCCGTCCGACCGGCGTAATGCGTCTCGGAACGCCTGCTCAAGTGCCGGGTCCTCTTCCTTCAGGCGCTTGATCAGGCGCTCGCGCGCGGCCTTGTTCGGCGCCGCGGCGATCTCCGGGCTCCGCTCGGCGAAGAATTCCTTCTCCTGCAGCTTCAGCCGCTCCCACGGTGGGTTGCCGAGGACGCAGTCGAAGCCGCCCGACCAGCCGGTTTCCTCGTTGTCCGGCGCCTCGTCCGCCTCCGGCATCCGGAAGACCTGCGGGAACTCGACGTGCCAGTGGAAGAACGCGTACTCGTCGCGGAGCGCCTCGATCGCGGCGCGCGTCTCCGGCGCGAGCTTCGACGGGTCGTCTGCGGCAAGCCGGAGAGTTCCCTGCGTGATCTGCGGCTTTCCCGCCTCCTTGCGCTGGACGAACGCCGCGCACCACGTGTCGGCGAGGAGCCTCTGCCGCTCGTACGCCTCCGAGTCGAGCAACCGCCGGTATTGCTCCTCCTTCGCATGCAACTCTGCGGGCGAGGCGTCGTCGCTGTGCTCGAACGCAAGCGCGTGCTCCTTCAGCTCCGTCTCCAAGCGGGCAACCTCATCTTCGAGCGTGAGCTGGCCTGCCCGCTCGCGCCGGTTGCGCTTGCGCAGCTCCCTCGTCACCGCCTTGTCGTCGCCTTCGAGCGCCTTGAAGGCGTCGTCTGGGATGCCGGCGGCGACGAGGGCGGGCGTCGTGCCGAGCAGGCTGTTGCCGCACTTGATGTGCGCGTCGAGGAAGCTGAGCGGCCGACCGGGGTCGAGCGCTTCGATCCAGAGGCTGACCTTGCAGAGCTCCACGGCCATCGGGTTGACGTCGACGCCGTAGATGCAGCGGCTGACGACGTCGCGGAGCGCCTGCCGCGTGGCCTCGGGCGGCGGCTCTTCGTCGCCGGTGCGCGCGCTGGCGAGCCGCTTCGCAATCCGGTGCGCGGCGGCGACGAGGAAGTGCCCTGAGCCGCAGGCCGGGTCGACGACCTTCAGGTCGAGGATCGCCTCCTCCCCCTTGGCGGCGGCCTCGTCGAGGACGGGATCGAGCGCCGAGTCGAGGAGGACGCCGATCAGGCTCGTCGGCGTGTAGTAGGAGCCGGTCGTCTTGCGCTCGTTGCCGGCGGCGGTGTCGAGGGTGAAGCTGCCGGCGTCGACGTCGAGCCGCGGGTGGAGCTCGAGGAGCGATTCGTAGACGGAGCCGAGCTCCTCCGCGCCGAGGTTCTTGTAGTCGACGGCGCGCAGCACCTTGCCCTCGCGCACGGTGGCGAGTGCGCGTACGGCGTCGAGCAGCGACCGGTTCGGAAGCTGCGCCCGCTGGAGATCCGGGAGCGCACGGTCCGACCAGAGGAAGCTGCCGAGCGGCGGCAGCCCGAGCGGCTCGCAGGCTTCGTCGCTGCCGAGGCCGCTCATGACGAGCTTGAGGCCCTCCCAGAGGTCGCCGTGCTTGGTTCCGCGCCGCTTCTCGGCGAGATCGCGCAGGCGGCGGGTCGAGTACCAGCGGCTGTAGCGCACACGGGCGTCGTCGGGCGCGTCCGGGTGGTGCAGGAGCCCGCGATCCTCGGCGACGAAGAGGAAGAGCAGCCGGTAGACGAGCCGGAGCAGCTCGCGGTAGTAGTCGTGGGTCGAGAGCGCGCCGTTGCGGAGGGCTTCCTTCAGCTCGGGGTTGCGGCCGGGAGCGAGGAACCCGCTGCCGAGCGCGGAGATCGCGGTCTCGACGCCGTCGCGGAGTCCTTCGAGCGCGCGGGTTCCCTGCTTGGCCGCCTCCTGCGACCAGCGCTCGAGCCAGCACTCGTGCGGCTTCTCTCCCTCGACCCGTGAGGCGTGGCAGACCATCCAGAGCAGGACGAAGTCGGCGTAGACCTCGCCGTCCATCATCTGCTCGAGGTCGAACTCGACGTATGCCTGCCGCGTCAACGACGAGTTGTCGCGCAGGAGCCGCAGCTGCAGCCCATTCGAGACGATCCCCCACAGCCGCTCGTCGGAGCGGTTGAGCAGCTCCTGCACCGTGCCGTGCGGGCTCTGGGTCGCGGCGCCGGCGACGCCGCGGGTGCGGCGGTCGAGCTTGACGTTGCAGCCGACGAGGTGGATCGGCGTATGCCCCCACGCGTGCGAGACCGGGTAGGGCTTCCCCTCGATCTCGACGGCGGGTGCCGTCTGGACGCGGCCGTAGCCGAGCTCCTGGAGCAGCACGAGCAGCCAGCGGTCGCGCATGATCGTCGTCCCCGGCTCGTCCTCGGATAGACGGGCGCGCGCTTCCTGGAAGCTCGCCCAGGCGCCGACGAGGCGGTTGTACGAGCGGACGATCGCCTCGTTCAGGGCCTCGTTGGGCGGCAGCCCGTAGTCCTCCCCGCGCAGGCCGCCGAGCTCCTTGTCGCGCTCCCGCACCCGCTGCAGCAGCTCGGCTGGCAGCAGCGCGCCTTCGGTGCGGATCGTCTCGAACTGGTTGCGGCGGCTCACAGCGAAGGCCTCGGCAGGAGGACGTACGCGCCCAGGAGATCGACCGGCGGCTGCGGCTCGACGCGATAGCGGACGCCCTTCATGCGTGCGCCCTCGCGCACCCGCTCGTGCGCGTCGAGGAGCGCCTGCGCACGGGAGGCCGCGGCAGCGTCGAGCGCCGGCACGAGCAGCTCGTACGCGTCGACGACCTCGGCGACCAGCTCCCGCGCCTGCTCGGGTGCCACGTTCGCCGACGGCTCGGCGTGGAGGAGTTGCGCGGCCGTGTCCTCGTCGAGCCACACCGCCGCGGCCGGGTCGCCCTCGAAGGCGAGCAAGCGTGTCTCCTCGGCGAGCTGGCGGCGCTCGTCGGCGGCACGTCGGGTGACGACGTCGAAGCGCATCCGCACGAGCAAGAGCGTGGTGCGGGTCGAGACGGCGCCGGTGCGCATGACACCGCAACGAGCGGCGAGCGGCTCGCCGAGCGGGTCGAGGGAGGTGTCGGCGACGTAGCCGGCGAGGGCTTCGACGAGCGGGTGCGTGCGCGCCAGGTACTCGACGCCGTCGGAGACGGGGAGCTCGAAGCGCGCGCGGAACTCGTCGTCTGCCCGCCCGAGTGCGTCGCGGAGTGCGAGCGGCGTATCGCGGAGGTCGACGCGGATCTCGCCGTCGCCGGCGACGGTCGCGCCGGCCGCTCTGAGCGCGGCGGTGACGAACCGCTTGACGTCGGTCGCCCCTCCGATCGCGGCACGGGTGGCCTCGAGCTCCCGTGCGACCTCGTCGACGTCGATCGTCTGCTGGGCGAAGATCGTCCGCGAGCGCTTCTCGCGATCGGCGGCAACGTCCCACTCCTCGTGCAGGCCGTCGACCTTCGCGACGAGCTCGGGCGCGTCGAACAGGGAGAGCTGCTCGTGCCGGCCGCGCAGGACGAGCCCCTCGAAGATCGCGTCGAGTACCTCGCGCGTCCCCACGGGCACCGGGACCGAGATGCCCAGCCGCTCGTGGATCGTCCGGTTCTTACGCTGCAGGACGTCGAGCACGACACCGTCGACGGCGTTGTTGCGGCCCCAGTACGTGAGCACGCGCACCGTCTCCGACGGCTGTCCGTACCGGTCGACGCGGCCCTCGCGCTGCTCGTGTCGCGTCGGGTTCCAGGCGAGGTCGTAGTGGACGACGGCGTCGAACAGACGCTGGAGGTTGACGCCCTCGCTGAGGCAGTCGGTCGCGACGAGCACGCGGCGCGGCGCGCCTTCGAGGTCGAGCACGCGCTGCTCCCGCTCGGCCGCCGGGATGCGTCCGGTCACGGCGATCACCTCGACGTCCTTCGGCAGCTTCGCCCGCAGCTGCTCGGCAACGTACTCGGCGGTGGGCACGTAGGCGCAGAAGACGATCGGGTTGAAGCCGTCGTCGAGCAGCTTGCGCACGTGCTTGGTCGCCTGCCGGACCTTCGGGTCTGCTTCGGCGGTGAGCGCCTGCGCCGCGTCGCGCAGCATCTTCAGCGCGCGCCGGTCGGCTGCCGAGGCGTACAGCGCCGCCGAAGGCGGCAGGTCCGCGCCCTCGGCGCTCTCGTCGTCGGTGGCGTCGAAGATGCGGCGCGCAAGCTCGTCGAGGTCGGCCCCCGCTTCTTCCTCGACGAGGTCGGCGCGTGTGTCGAGGGTCGCGACGGCCGCCGCCGGGCTCGACGAGAGGGCGCGCATGATCCCGAGGATCGACCACCAGCGCATGCGCCAGCGCTGCTCGCTTCCGTCCGCGCGCTCGCCGACCTTCTCGCGGCCGTACTCGAAGATCTGCTTGAACAGCTGCCGGTGCGCGTCCGGCAGCTCGTAGGTCTCCTCGCGCACCTCCCGCTTGGGGAAGCTGGTCTCGCCGAGGTAGTGGAGGATGTCGCCGCGGCGACGCTGGACGAGGTGGCGCGCGAGCCGGCGGCGCTCGGCGGCGTACTGGTCGCGGTCGAGCTCGTCGTCGACGAAGCGCAGCGTCGGGTCGAGGAACGAGACGAGCGCCTGGAAGGCATCGTCGTTGCCCGAATGCGGCGTCGCGGTGACGAGCAGCAGGTGCCGGTCCTCGTTGGCGGAGAGCTTCGAGACGAGCTCGTAGCGCTGGTGGCGGTGGCCGCGGCCGGCCTGCGCGTCGGCGCAGGTGTGCGCCTCGTCGACGATCACGAGGTTCGGGCACGCTCGGACGAAATCGTCGCGGCGGCGATCCGACTTGATGTAGTCGAGCGAGACGACCGTGATCGGGTAGCGCTCGAAGAGCGACTCGCCGACGCGAAGGTCGCGCTCGAGCCGCGCCGCTGTGCCCGCGAGCACGAGCTCGGCGTCGAGGTGGAACTTGTCGCTCATCTCCGCCTGCCACTGCTCGGCGAGGTGCGGCGGGCAGATGACTGTCAGGCCGTTAGCGTCGCCCTGGTCAAGGAGCTCGCGCGCGACCAGTAGCGCCTCGACGGTCTTGCCGATGCCGACGTCGTCCGCGATCAGGAGGCGGACGGGGTCGAGCTTCAGCGCCATCAGCAGCGGCACGAGCTGGTAGGGGCGCGGCTCGACGGCGATCCTGGCGAAGCTGCGGAACGGGCCTGCGCCGGCACGGGAGCTGAGACGGATCGCGTCTCGGAGAAGTCGTGCGGAGGTCGCGTCGCCGAGCTGGTCGGGGTCGGGTAGGTCGAACTGCGCCGGCTTCACCTCCTCGAGCTCAGTCAGCACGCCCGTGACCTCGTCGTCGGTGCCGCCGAGTGGGCGCAGCACGAGCAGCTCGTCGCTCGAGTCGGGCAGGACGACCCACTCGCGTCCGCGTGTTGCGACGAGCGATCCGGGCTTGAAGCTCATCTGCCCTTCCCGAACACGTCCGGATGCTGCGCGACCGCCGCCGGCCAAGTCGATTTGTCCTCGTCGATGCGGATCACGCGGTAGCCCTCGTTCACGAGCCGCTTCGTCTGCTCTTCGTCGAGCCGCTGGCGGTCGGCGGTGTCGTGGTGCGGGCCGTCGACGAACACGAGCGCGAAATGGTGGTCGTACGTGAAGTCTGGACGCGCCTTCAGCCCGTCGACGACCCGCTGACCGTGCGTCGGCAGCTCGTAGCCGTTGTCGAACAGGAAGGCGAGGAAGTCGCGTTCGAGCTGGCTGTCGCAGCCCGTGGCGAGCTGGTCGCGCAGCCCGGTTCGCGACATCGAGAGCGGCGAGACCGCGACCTCGGCGTTCTTCAAGAGCAGCAGCGTGTCTCGTACCTCGAACCGGTCGAGCAGCCGGTGGTCCCACTGGTTCGAGTAGGAGAGCAGGCAGTCGTAGCAGGCGGCCGAGCAGCGCTCCCGGGCGCCGGGTGCCGAGCCGAGATCGGCGCCGCTGTCCGGGTCGAAGTGGCAGAGCCGCAGCGCCTCGGTAGCGACACGCGGCAGCGCAGTCGGGTCGGCGGCGAGCTGGCGCAGGACACCGGCGCCACCCTCCGCGGCCTCGTAGAAGAGCAGCAGGTTCCGGAAGTCACGGCTCGGCAGCGGCTCGGCAGCGAGCTCGGAGTCCTCGAGGTCGTAGGCGACCTGGATCGCGCTCTTCAAGGCCGCGGCAAGCGACGCCATCACGTTCGTCCCGAGCGGCCTCGACGGCTGGAAGAGCAGCGTGTTGCGGCGATCCTCGACGTAGGGGACGACGCGGTCGCGGCTGTTGCTCATCGCGTCCTCCTTGTCGTCGGCGGCCGCTTCGGGATTGGTGGCCCAGTAGCCGTTCTGCGTGTCGAGCACGAAGCCGAGCAGCTCCTTGCTCTTGCGCCTCGTCCAGCCGACGTTGATCCGCCAGAGTGTCGCGGCGCCCCCGTAGGTGAGCGTGCCCCACTTCGCGCCGTCGCTGACGACGTCCGCGTGGCGTTGCCCGCGCCCTTCGCGCTCGGCGAAGCGGATTCCCGTGCGGATCTCGAACCCCTGGCGGACGCGCTCTTCCTCGTCGGAGTTGATCCGGTCACGGCGCTTGGTGCCGACGTTTTGGAGCCTGAAGAGCCGAGTCAGGGGCGGGTCGAGCGGCGCGCCGCACGACTCGCACATGTCGAGGCCGGGCTCGTTCGGGTCGACCGGATGCAGGTAGCCGCAGCTCGAGCACTGCTTGACGACGCTCGTCGGAAGCCGGTTCTCCTCGTCGCGCTCGGCCGGCAGGAACACACGGTTGATCACGTAGCGGGCGCCCTCGTGGTAGACGATCGAGCGGGGCCCGAACTCGGAGATGGCGAGGAAGCGCGGCCGCTGCACGTACTCGTCCTGTCCCTTCCGACCGCGGCGTCCCGGGATGAAGGCCGACAGCGGCAGCCGCGGGAAGCTGTAGCCGGGCAGGAAGCCCTCGCTTGCGAAGTAGCGGTAGCTGTAGAAGTCGGACTGCAGACGGCCTTGCTGGTCGTCGCCGCGGAGCAGCTCGAGCTGCGCCCGAGCCTCGCGGCGCAAGCGCTCGGCGAGGTCGCGCTCCTTCTTCGTCTTCGAGAAGTCGTTCGCGACCTTGGTCTGCGTGTCCCGCGCGTCGAGCGCAGCGGTATAGAGCTCCCGCCAACGGTCGCAGGCCCGATCGAACGCCTTCGGGGCCTCCCGCAGCGCCTCGTCGAGCCAGCCGTCGTGCATCCACTCGGCCTCGTCGAGGGTCGGGATGCTCGCAAGCAGGGCTTGCGCAGCCGGACGCGCACGCTCGAGCAGGGCCGGCTCTTCGAATGCCTCCCGCAGATCGTTCATGACGGGGAAGTGCCGGTTCTCCTCGTCGCTCAGGTCGAGCACGTCCGCCAGCGAGCCGCCGAGCGACTTCCCGGTCTCGGCGAGCCAGACCGCGTGCACGTGCGCGCGGACGAGATCCTCGTTCGCGAGGTCGAGCCGCGGCGGCTTCACTTGACCCGCGACCATGTCGGTCGGGCGGCGGAAGTAGTACTGGTCATGCGAGTTGCCGGCGGCGGCGTAGTCGAAGACGAGTGCCGGCTGACCGCTGCGGCCGGCACGCCCGGAGCGCTGCGCGTAGTTCGCCGGGGTCGGCGGGATGTTGCGCATGTTGACGACGTTGAGGTCGGCGATATCGACGCCGAGCTCCATCGTCGGCGAGCAGAAGAGCACCGGCAGCTTCGCCTCGCGGAACAGCTTCTCGCGCTTCTCGCGCTCCTCGGCCGGCACCTGCGCGGTGTGCTCGCGCGCCTGCAGACCCTGCCCGCCAGCCGCGACCGCCCGGTAGAAGTTGACGAAGAACGGGTTGGTCTTTCCACCCCCCGCCGGAAGCTGGGGGACTCGGATCGGGTCGTGGTAGGGGGTCGTCCCGTCGCCGGCGCGCCAGCGCAGCTGCGACGCCGCGACCTGGTAACCAGAAACACCGTCATCGCCCTCCCGAACCACGACGAGCAGGCCCGCCTCGCGGAGCGCCTCGAAGAGATCGGCGATGACGGTCTCCGTGTCCGCCGTCGACAGCTTCACCTGCGGGCCGAACGTCGTCGGGCGGCGGAGGAACTGGCCGAACATGCCGCGCGTGCCGACGTACAGGTCGCCGCGGTAGTCCTGGCCTGCCCGCGGACGCGGGAAAGCCACGCGCGCGTGCACGAGCTCCTCGTCCTCGTCGAGCGCCCACGGCTCGATCAGGAACTGGCTCGAGCGCTGCTGCAACGCCTCCTGCCAGTCGCGCCGCAGGTAGTCGACGCGAATCGCAAGCTCGCGCCGCAGCAGGTCGAGCAGCACCCTGGCGACGTACGCGCGCCGCTCGGGTGCCGCCGCGGCGAGCGCCGCGTGCTTCGTCTCCCACACGTCCTCGGCCACACAGACGTCGTCGAGCGACGCGTAGCCGATCTCGAGCAGTCCACACTGCTCCAGGTTGGGCGCCGTGATCCGCCAGCCGCGCTCGAGGTCGCGGTAGATCCGGTACGCGAGCACGTCGCGGAACGCCCGCTCCGTGTCCTCCTTCGCCCCGAAACGGACGGTCGGGTCGATCGCGTACTCCTCGATCGGCAGCGCCAGCGCGTCGAACACGCGCAACGCCAGCTCGTCATGGTTCAAGCCGCCCTCGCCGGCGGCGTCGGCGGCCCGAAACAGCGCCGAGCGGATCAGTCCGACCTCGACGAAGTCGTTGAAGTGACCCGCCTGAAGCGACGCGTCCTGGCGGTTGTCGGTGAAGCTCAGCAGCTTGCGCGCGACCGGGTCGAGCGACTCATCGGAGCGCAGGCTGCGGATCGCAGCCAGGCTGAGGATCGTGGTGGCGCTCGAGCGCCCGCCTGCGCCGAGCGTCATCAGCTTGCCGAAGTCCTTCGGCTGCCTGCCCCCATGGGCGACACCGCAGTTGAGGCAGAAGCGGAAGGGCGTGTGCACGAAGTGGAACCGCATGCCCTCCTCGGCGATGCGCCCGTCGAGGCGAACGTTCAGCGGTCTCGGCAGGTGCTTGTGGAACGAGCTCTTCACCCGCTCGCCGCCAGCATGGCTCTCGAGCCAGTCGTCGGGGACCCGGCCAAGAAGCTCCTCGCCCTCGTCGGGCCACGGCTTCTCGCTGCTCGCATAGAGAAAACCCGTCTCCTCGTCGTCCTCGTTCCCGGTCGTGTCGTTCAGCCGCCGCGGACGTACCTCCGGGCCGCGGTCACCGGTCGCGATCCGCACCGTGTAGTACTCCTGCCCGCACTCACGACAGAACGCCAGCGGCAACAGGATCTTCGAGCGGTCGTCCGGCGCGGCCGCCTGCTCCTGGGTCGTGATGAAACGGGTGTCTTCGGGCTCGACGGTGGCGAAGACGGTCTCTCCACGCGTGAAAAGCTGATGGAGCCGGAAAGCGAAGACCGGGAACCCAGTCTCCGGGTCCCGGAGGTGGTAGCCGCGCATCAGCGTCGCGCGGATCGCCTCTGCGCACTCCCCGGGGTCGCGCTCCACGAGCGATGCCAGCTCGGCCGCCGCACCGTCGTCGCCGCCGATCGCTCGCGGCCGTGCGCGGCGCAACCGTCCCGTCTCGGGCTCCTGCTCGAGTCCCAGGGTCGTCTCGATCCACGACGCCAGCGGGTCCTCGAGGAACGTCTCAAGGTCGTCGGGCGGGGGCAGGCTTACCCGCCGGGCCAGCGCCGCGCAGAACTCCGCGTCGTCGAGCCGGACGGGCACAGTCGCACGCCGCAGCGTTTCGCCGATCACGTTCCCAGGCTCGACCGGCGCGCCGAACAGGAGCGCGGCGACCCGCGCGACCTCGGCGCGCTGCTCCTCGAGCGTGCCCGGCCCCGCCAGCGTCGCCGAGGTACCGACACACTGGAGCTCGCTCGCATGACACGCCTCGCGAACACGCCGGCAAAGCAGACCGACGTCCGCGCCCTGGCGGCCGCGGTAGGTGTGCAACTCGTCGAGAACGAGGAACCGCAGCCCGCGCGCGGCGTCGACGATCTTCCGCTCCTGCGGCCGCGTCAGGATCAGCTCCAGCATCACGTAGTTCGTCAGCAGGATGTCCGGCGGCCGAGCCAGCAGCGCCTGCCGCTCCTCGTCTGACTCCTGGCCCGTGTAGCGGCCGACGCGCACCAGCCCGGTCGAACCCGGAGGCCCGACCGACAAGAACTTCTCGAGCTCGCCCAGCTGGCTGTTCGCCAGCGCGTTCATCGGATAGACGACGATCGCCTGGATGCCGCGACCTGAGCCGCGTCTGAGCACATGGTCGACGATCGGCACGATGTAGGTCAGGCTCTTCCCCGAACCAGTCCCCGTCGTTAGCACGTAGTTCTCACCGGTGCGGGCGATCTCGATCGCCTCACGCTGATGGCGGTGGAGCAGCAGCGGCTCCCCCTCAGGGTTCTCGGTTGTCTTGCCGCGGCGGAAGATCGCGGAGCACCGCTCGTGGAGGACGCCGCCGGCTACGAGCTCCTCGACGGTCCCGCCCGGCTCGAAGGCCGGGTTCAACTGGACGATCGGCTCCGGCCAGAGCAGCCCCTCCTCGAGAACACGGTCAACATGGCCCGAGATCCGCGCGTCACGGATGTTGACGAAGCTCCGCGTGAAGTCTGCGTAGTCCTCGACGAGCCGCTGGCGGAGGCCGAAGACGTCCACTACGGGAGTTGCTCCAGCGCCCTCAGGAAGCTCGGGCGACGCACGACCTCGCGCAGCGCACCGACCGTGTCAGACCAGACCCCTCGTCTTCTCATATTGGATCGCATGCCTAGGACGCGTGGCCGACCAAGACCCGTCCACGAATGTCATCAGAAACCGAACCATAGGGGAAGGTTTCGGCAGGGTCTTCCCCCGTCAACCCACGAGACTTCACCCGTTCGGGTTACGCCCAGCCGGGCCCCACAGGCGCTGATGTGCTAGAGCCGCCTGTCCTGACGCCAGGCTTCGCCAACGTTGCGCGTGAGCTTGGCGCCGCACTTCGGACACGCGGCGTGCTGATGCAGCGGCTGCTCGCCAACAGCGTGGGACATGCCCGAGGACGGGATCACGGTTTGGAGTTGACCCGGTCTCGTTGACACCGTGAGGCTTTCGGGCTCAGGCCCGAGAGAGGAGCGTGTGATGCCGAGGACGAGACCGCCGTACCCACCGGAGTTCCGGCTCGAGGCGGTACGGATGCTGCGAGCGGGGGTGCGCTCGCCGAAGCAGCTGGCCGAGGAGCTGGGCTGCTCGGCGCAGACGTTGCGTAACTGGTTGCGGCAGGACCAGGCCGACCGGGGCGAGCGCCAGGACGTGCTCTCGAGCGAGGAGCGGCAGCGGCTGCGCGAGCTGGAGCGCGAAAACAAGGTGCTCCGTCAGGAGCGAGAGATCCTGAAGCGGGCCGCGGCTTTCTTTGCCAGGGAGACCGATCGACCGTGACGAGGTTCCGGTTCGTCGAGGCTGAGGCCGCACAGTTCCCCGTCTCCCTGCTGTGCAAGACGGTCGGTGTGACCCGCCAGGGCTTCTACGCCTGGAAGCGGCGGCCGCCGAGCGCCAGGGAGCTCGCTGACCGCGAGCTCGGCGAGCGGATCCGCCAGATCTACAGCGAGACCGAGCAGATCTACGGCGCGCCGAGGATCTACTCGGAGCTCAAGCTCGGCGACGGCGTTCGCGTCGGCAAGAAGCGGGGGGTCTGTCCGATCTTCTGTGTGTGGTCCGGGGTGACCGATCGGCCCGTGGGGGCCGGGAAGGACATCCATGACCGACATCGTTGGAGGCGCACCGTTTAGGGACCAGTGCGTCAAGCAGAAGGGC